>Ga0116172_10002572_pt1 | contig 15631 bp, 8 predicted proteins | sample AD_UKC083_MetaG_FD_89799 | JGI IMG/M metagenome (GOLD analysis project Ga0116172, IMG submission 89799) | Active sludge microbial communities of municipal wastewater-treating anaerobic digesters from USA - AD_UKC083_MetaG | ecosystem: Engineered > Bioreactor > Anaerobic > Digestate | place: USA...
CCCCGTCAAGGCCTCCCGGCTGGGCGCCGGCGAGGTCGGCATCGCCGTGCTCGCCAGCGCGGGCACCAACGTCGTCGTGCTGTTCCCCATCATCATCATGAAGTCCATGGTCGGATTCTTCTTCGCCCCCTTTGCCCTGTCCATGGTCATCATGACCGTCGCCTCCCTGTTCATCTCCTTCACCCTCACCCCCATCCTGTGCGCCAAGCTCCTCAAGCCCGTCCCCGAGGGGGCCGGCGGCCTTCTCGCGCTCATGGACCGCCTGTGGAACGGCGCGCTGGACGCCGTGACCGAGGGGTTTATCCGGCTGCTCCGGTTTTTTGAGAAGAACCGGCTGGCCGCGCTGGCCTTCATGGCCTTCTGTGTCTTCATGCTTTGGCACTCCCTGGGGCTTGCCGCCGGGCTCGGATTCGCCTTCTTCCCCGACTCCGACCGCGGCAAGGTCTCCGTGAAGCTTGAGTATCCGACCAGCTACGACCTGGAAAGGACGACGGCGCGGGTCGAGGAGGTCAAGCAGCGGCTGGCGGGGCTGCCCGGGCTGAAACACATGGTCACCACCATTGGCAAGGTCGAGGGCGTGCTCGGCCAGGCCAGCGAGGGCGTCTACCTGGCCCAGGTGACCCTGGTGTTTCCGCAGCGGACCGAGCGCGCGGAGAAGGGGGACGAGCTGGTGGAGGCCGCCCGGCGGAACATGCAGGGGTATGCGGACGCGATTGTCACCGTGTCCACCCCCAGCACGGTCGGCGGGCAGTCCGCAAAGATCGAAGTGGAGATCGCCGGAGAGGATCTTGCCCTGCTCGACGGCCTGGCCCTCCGTCTGGAAAAGACCCTTCGCGGCCGGTCCGGTTTCGACGACGTGGACACGAGCGTCCGGATCGGCAAGCCCGAACTGCGCGTGACGCCGAAGCGCGAGGTGCTGTCCGATCTCGGCATGCCGGCCGTCGGCGTGGGCATGGCGCTCCGCGCCAACCTGGAGGGCCTCACCTCCGCCGTCTACAAGAAGGAGGGCCGGAACTACGACATCGTGGTGAAGCTGGCCGAAAAGGAGGGAAAGGAGCAGGTGGGGCAGTTCCTGCTTCCCGGCCCCCCGGGCAGCCCGCTGCTCCTCTCAACGGTGGGCGAGGTCGCCGAGCGTCTGGCGCCGATCCAGGTCCTGCGGAAGGATAAGATGCGCATCTCCAAGGTGTTCGTGAACAACTCGCCGGACAAGCCGCTCGGGGAGGCCGTGGACGACATCAAGGAGCTCTTCGCCACCGAGATACCGCTCCCCGCCGGCTACGCGCTGTTCTTCCCGGGGGAGTACGAGGTCATGCAGGAGGGCAACGCCGCCTTCGCCGAGGCGGGCCTCATCGCCATCATCCTCGTCTATCTGACCCTGGCCGCCATCCTTGAGTCCTTCTTCCGGCCCTTCATCATCCTGCTCACGCTGCCCCTCGGCTTCGTCGGCGTGGTGTGGGCCCTGTGGGCGGCCGGACTCGCCATCAACATGATGGTCATGCTCGGCATCGTCATGCTCATCGGCATCGTGGTGAACAACGCCATCCTGATCATGGACTCGGTGGAGCAGTACCGGGGGAAGGGCATGTCCTCCCATGACGCCATGATCACCGCCTGCCGCGACCAGTTCCGGCCCATTGTCATGATCACCGCGGCCGCCATCCTCGGCATGCTGCCCCTGGCGGTGGACCAAGGCATCGGCTCCGAGCCGCGCGTTCCCCTCGGCGTCGCCTCCGTCGGCGGCATCGCCATCTCCGCCGTCCTCACCCTGCTCGTGATCCCCATCGTCTACGACTTCTTCACCCGCAGGAAGAAACACGGCGCGGCCCCCGGGCCCGGCGTCACTCCGCCCGGGGCGGAACCTGGTCCAGAAGCTCCCGCACCTGCGCCGCCGGAATGACCGCCACCATGCTGTCCCCGGAGGTGTTGCCGCCCTTCTGCATCCGCAGCGTGCCCACCCCCACCAGGGCGCCGTCCAGCGTGAACACCGGCGAGCACAGCACGCTGTCCGACCGGTGCGTCCCCAGGAAATAGAAGGACCGGGGCTTTTCCACCATCCCCTCGATCCGCTCAACAAACGCCGTGTGCGCCCGCTGGGCCACCGGACCCAGCTGCCCCACCACCACCACGGGGTCCATGACCGCGGGCACCGCCGCCGTCTCCGGGTTCACGAAGGGCAGCGCCTCCGCCGGCTTTTCCAGCGGGCGGATGAACCCCAGATCGAGGTCCTTGTCCCGCAGCACCAGCTCCGCGTCGTGCTCCGAACTGTCCCCGTAGACCATCTTCAGGGACACCAGCTTGCTCGTCGTGCCCTCCATCTCCTCGCCCATCATCGCCAGAATCGCCGTCGGGTCCACCGCCGACAGCGACAGCACCGCCAGCCCGTCCCCGGCGATCACCACCGCGTTCGCCTCCGCCTCCCGCTCCCGGTCCTGCCCGCCGAAGGAGATGCTGCTGACAATCTTCACCGTCACCACCGAGGCCTTGGTGGACTCAAACACCGCGCGCCCCTTCTCCGCCAGCTCGTCCGCCGGGGCTGTCAGGGGTGCCAGACAGACGGCAAACGCGAGGAGAAAGGGAAAAAGAACTGCGGGGCGGTGGCTGGGGGACATGGGAAATTCCTTCGCTGGGTTCCGGCCGATTCCGGACGCGGGTACTATAGGAGAACCACCGGGCACTTTTCCAGCCCCCGGATATCAGTTGGTGGCGCGGCGGAACCCCGGCGTTGAGGGCGCACCTCCACTTGCTCTGATTGCTCTGAGCGTCAGGGTGGTGGGGTGAGTGTCATACCTCTTCTTGAAGAGGTCCTGCCGCCTCCGCGCTCTTGCATGTTCAGTGCAGGGGCTCTGCGTTGGGGGATCTTCCCGTGTCACACCAACGGCGGCGCACTGGGGAGAAGACTCAACGCAGAGATGCGGACAACGCGGAGATCGCGGAGTGGGGAACGGGATGGGACCGGCGCATCGGCGCGAAAGAAGGGACGTCTTTTTGCCTGTTGCCCTGGCGGCCCGCAGGCGAGCCTGCGGGTGGGAAGGCGGCGGCACGCCCGCACGTTTCGCGTGAGCCCGAAGACAAGGCCGGCGGGACGTAACAGCCGCACTCCAGGGGATGTCGCACGGCGCGGTGTTTGGGTCATGGAGCGGGTTGGCAGTCTTTTCCACCCCATTCAATCTCAAATTTCAGATTTGATGTTCGGGGCGCGGGACGCCCTGCTCACGGAGGCTGAAGGTACGCCCGGTGCCGCGTTGGGAATGTTCCGGGGCCCTGTGCTAGGCTGGGCGCGGCAATTGGAGGAAACACGCCATGTTCACGCCCAAAATGGGAAGACGGTCTTTTTTGCAGGCGGCGGGGGCGGCGGCTTTGTGCGCCGCCGCCGGGCACCGCGAGGGGGCGGCGGAGGGCTTCCGCATCCCCACGGGCCTCTATCCCTCGTATGTGGATGAAAAAACGGGGGTGACGGTGCTGACCCTGACGCCCGGCGGGTCCACGAACAGCATTGTTTACCAGACCCACCCGATGTGGCTGGACGGCGGGAAATACCTCTTCTTCACGTCCGACCGGTCGGGCGGCGGCATGGCCCCGCACCTGCTGGAGCTTGCCACCGGCACGGTGAAGCCGGTGCCGCTGAAGGACGCGGGGCACAACACCCTCTCATGGAACACGCCGTTCCTGTATTACGTCCAGGGGGACGCCCTGGGGATGCTGGACCTGGTCCAGAGTTTCCAGGGCACGGCGGAGCCCCGCATTTTCGGGAAGGTGCCCGACGGGGTCCGGTCGCTCTCGGGCACCATCTCCGTCGAGGCCGACGGGAGCACGCTGTACCTGGGCGCGATCATCGGCGACAACGACCGGTCGGCGATTTACGCGGTGGACACCAAAACGGGCGACACCCGCGAGGTGACGGCCTTCGACTTCAAGGTGGGCCATGTCCAGGCGAACCCCTTCACGCCCGGGCTGGTGATGTTCTGCCACGAGACGGGCGGCGACGCGCCCCAGCGCGTCTGGACCGCCCGGGTCGGCGGGGACGGCGCGGCGCCGTTTTACAAGGAGACCTATGACGAGTGGGTGACCCACGAGGCGTGGTGGGGGCCCGACCGGATCGTGTTCACGGTGTGGCCCTACGACGACCGGCACAAGGGACTGCCCCACGGCATCGCCACGGCGACCCTCGCCGACGGGCCGCAGGGGAAGATGGAGGTGCTCGCGCAGTACCCGGCGTGGCACACCCACGGCAGCCCGGACGGCAAATGGGTCATGGGCGACGACTTCGACCGCAACCTCTGGCTGGTCCACCCGGAGAAGCGCGAGCGGCGTCTGCTCACGCAGGGACACCTCGGAAAGGGGCTCAAGACGCACCCGCACGGGTCCTTCACCCCCGACAGCCGTGCGGTGCTCTTCAACTCCTCCCGCGAGGGCCACGACACCCTCTGCTGCGCCCTGCTCCCGGACGACTGGGAGAGCCTGCCGAAGGCCGACTAGGGCGCTGATCATCGGACAAGAACCCGGGGCATGCCTCCATGACAGGGCGCGGCAAGCAGCGCCCCTTCGGGCGGGTGTGGCAGTCTTTCCACAAACGCGAAGAGGGCGCAGCAAGCAGCGCCCCTACGGGAGAATGGTTTGGTGTGCCTGCAAATGCCGGGGGGACACTGTAGGGGCGCTGCTTGCCGCGCCCCTCAGCGCGATGGAACAGGGGCGGCGCAATTTGCTAGAATGCGCGTCCCCACAGGCGCGGAGAGGTGGCCGAGTGGTTGAAGGCGGCGGCCTCGAAAGCCGTTTTACGGGTAACCGTAACCAGGGTTCGAATCCCTGCCTCTCCGCCATTCTTTTCCCCTCTGCTATACTCGCCGCGCGTTGGCGTTGTTTTCAGCGACTTTCACAGGAGGCGACATGCCGGGCAGACGGGTGAGGCTTTGGGCGTTCACGGGGGTGCTGCTGTTTCTCGCGGGGTGCCACACGATCCCGCTGCGCAACGAGCCGCTGGCGCGTTTTGACAAGGACGCCGGCTACCGCTACCAGAACACGCCGTGCGGCAAGGGGAACTCGGACAGCCTGCTGGTGGTGCTGACCTTTTCGGGCGGGGGCACGCGGGCGGCGGCCCTCTCCTACGGCGTTCTGGAGAAGCTGCGCGACACAACCATCGTCTGGGAGGGACAGGAGTGCACCCTGCTGGACGAGGTGGACATCATCTCGTCGGTGTCGGGGGGGAGCCTGCCGGCGGCGTATTACGGGCTGTTCGGCGATGAGATTTTCGAGGACTTCCCGGACAAGGTCCTCTACCACAGCATCCAGGACGGCCTGATCCGCCGGGTGCTGTCACCGTTCAACTGGCCGAAGCTCGCGTCCCCCTTCTACGGACGCACGGACATGCTGGCGGACGACTTCAGCCACCGCATCTTCAAGGAAAAGACCTTCGCGGACCTGCAGGCGAAAAGCGAGCGGCCCTTCATTGTGCTGAACGCCACGGACACGGAGCTGGGCACGCGCTTTGACTTCACGCAGCGGCAGTTCGACCTGCTGTACTCGGACCTGTCGGCGTATCCGGTGGGCCACGCGGTGGCGGCGTCGGCCGCGTTCCCCGGCCTGCTGACGCCGGTGACGCTGCGCAATTACCCCAAGGGGGACGACTTCGTGAAGCCCGCGTGGATCGGCGAGGAGCTGGCGCGCGAGCGCGCCGGTCACCCCCGCCACCGGGCGGCGCTCCAGGCGGAGAGTTATCTCGGGGAGGACCGCCCGTGGGTCTACCTGTGCGACGGCGGGGTGTCGGACAACCTTGGCCTGCTGCCGGTGCTCCAACTCCTCCACGGCACCTTTCCCGGCGACAACTTCGGGGCCGACTTCAGGAACGGGGCGGTGCGGAAGATGGTCGTGATCACGGTCAACGCCAAGCGGGAGAAGAAGCCGCCCCTCGACCCGAAGGGCAAGGTGCTCGGCCTGTTCCAGGTGCTGGGCGTGGCCACCTCGGCCCCCCTCTCCAACCTGACGGACTCCGAACTGGTCATGATGCGGTCGTATGTGCGCCAGCAGGAGGAGCGGCAGCGCTTCAAGCGGCGGCTCACGGAGCTGTACGGCGCGGAGGCGGTGGCGAAAAACTTTCCCGAGCTCGCCGGCCCCGACGTGGACCACCATTTCATCGAGGTGGACTTTGACCGGGTGCGCGACGAGGCGGAGCGGGAGTCGCTGAACGACATCCCGACGGCCTTCAAGCTGAAACGGGAACAGGTGGACGCGCTCCGCCGCGCCGCCGGGCAGATTCTCGACGCGCACCCGGAGTTTCAGGAGTTTCTGTCGGAGACCCGGTGACGCCTACTCCGCCGCCGCGGGCGCTTCCCTGGGCAGCACGGTGACCGGATTGGCAATCACCGCCGAATTGGGGACCAGGTACTTCTTGTCGCCGTCCGCCAGCGTGACGTAGCGCAGGTCCACTCCCTGAACGATGCCCTCAAACCCCGTCACCAGGATGCGGTCCCCGGAGACGAAGGGGCGGCTGAGGAGGAGCATCACCCCCGCCAGGGCGCTGGACAGCATGTCCTTGAGCGCGAAGCCGAGGGCGAAGCCCGTCAGGCCGAGGCCCGCGATGATGGCGGTGACATCCACCCCAAGGGTGCCGAGGCCGCACACCACGCCAAACCCGGACAGCCCGAAGGCCGCCGACCGGCCCAGCAGCAGGAGGATGTCCCTCCGCTGGGAATCCTTGTCCGCCATGCGCCGGATCACGGCCTCCGCAATCTTGCCGCCGAACCAGAACGCGGCGGCAACGGCGACCGCCAGAGCGACCTTCGGCAAGTACGCCATAACCATGACCATGACCGCTTCCATCTTTCGCTCCTTTCCTGTCCCTTGCCCCGCAGGCGGCACCCGGGACGCTGTGTGCCCTCGTCAGGCCCCGGGGGCCTTCCAGATGAAGACCCAGTTTCCGGAACCAACCGTCAAACGTGTTTCCTTTTCTCCGCGCTGGGGCACGGGCCGCCGCTCCTCAGACAGTTCCGCGCCGGCTTCCGACACGGTGATGGTGCCTTCCTCCGGCACCGGGAGCACGATCTCGGCGGCGGCGTTTCCGGGGATGACGGCGGAGAGCGTGAACGCCCCGTCCTCCCGCTTCCACTCCACAGCCACCCGGCCGCGCGGGCTGTCGAAATGCCCCTTGGCGGCGTTGAGGTCGCCGGCGGGCGTGGGGGCGATGAGCAGGCGCGCGAAGCCCCGGCTGTCCGGGGCCTGGCGGATGCCGAGGACGTAGGCCTGGAACCATTCCTGGATGTGGCCGAACATGCAGTGGTTGAGGGAGGACCCGGGCTTGTCCCACTGCTCGGAGAGGGTCTTCAGTCCGTAGGTCCGTAGCATGCAGCCGTAGCCCGGCGGGTCGGTGCGGCTGACGATGCGCCACACGAGGTCGGAACGCCCGGCATCGGCCAGGGCGCGCACGAGATACCGGAAGCACACCTCGCCGGTGGTGGGGCGGAACTGCATGTCCTCCAGGGCCTTCACGAGGTTCGCCAGCACGGCGTCGCGGTCGGCCTCGGGCACAAGGCCGAAGAACAGCCCCACGGCGAGGGAGGACTGGCTGCCCGTGGCGACGCTTTTCGTGTCGGGATGGTAGTAGGCGGCGAGAAAGTCCTCGCGCACCCTGGCGGCCAGGGCGGCGAACTCCTCCGCGTCCGCGGCGCGGTTCCGCAGGCGCGCCGTTTCGGCGAGGATGCGCGCGTTGTCAAACAGGAAGGCCGTGGCCGTCAGCTCGTCCGGCGTGAGCTGCGCGGCGCCGGCGTGGCCCTTTTCCGGAGTCCAGTCATACCAGTCGCCGAGGCCGCCCTTGGCGAGCCCCTTGCTGTTCCGCGTGGACGCGAGATAGCGGGTGTACTTCGCCATGGTGTCGTACTGGCGGTCCAGGGTGCGGGTGTCGTCCTCCCACTGGTACAGGAGCCACGGCAGCTGCACGCAGGCGCTGCCCCACTCCGCCGACTCGAAGAAACCGCCCTTGAAACGGGTGTACTCCGGGGCGATGTCGGGCACGAGGCCGTTGTCGAGCTGGGCCTCCGTGGTGTCGCGGCAGATTTTCCGGTAGAGGCCCGCCGCGTCATAGTGGTAGAGGATGGACGGTCCCATGAGGTGCGACACCTCCAGCCAGCCGAGCTTCTCGCGGTGGGGACAGTCGGTCAGCACGCTCTGGAGGTTGCTGCGCACGGAGCGCGCCACCATGTCGTGGATGTCGTTCATGAGCGTGTTGTCGCACCGGAACGACCCGGCCTCCGGGGCGGCGCTGGAGACGAAATCCGCGCCGACGTCCAGCAGCACGGGCAGGCGGTTGTCCGTACCGGCGTCCTCCGGACGGACCGCCCCCTTGAGGAACAGGTACTGGAAGCCGAAATAGGTGAAGCGGGGCCGGAAGGTCTCGTCGCCCTCCCCCTTCAGCGTATAGGTGTAGGAATGGCCCTCCCAGGGGGTGTCGGGCAGCTCGCCCACCGTCACGGTCACCGCCGCGCCCGCCGCCCCGCGCACGGTGAAAAAGGGCACGGCGGAAAGGTTCTCACCCAGGTTGATGAAGTATTCGCCCGGCGCGGCGGGGCGGATTTCCGCCGGGCGCAGGGTGCGCAGCACCTTGACCGGCGGCGCCTCGGACAGGTGGAGTTCGCCGCCCGGCCCCTCCGTCTCCTTCGCCGCCGCCCACGCGGTGTCGTCATAGCCGGGGGCGTCCCAGCCGGGGCGCTCGCGGCGGGCGTCATAGTCCTCGCCGCCGTAGATGCAGGTGAAGGTGACGGGGCTGTCCGCCGCGCGCCAGGAGCTGTCTGTGAAGATTCCCTGCGACGTGCCGTCGGCGTAGAGGATCTCCAGTTGCAGGAGGAGTTTCTGGGGGCCGAAACTGCCCGTGAACTTGGTGTAGCGGCCGCCGGGCACGTTGTACATGCCGTTGCCGAGCATCACGCCGACAACGTTCTCCCCCGGACGCAGTTGCGCCGTCACGTCGAAGGGGACGTAGAGGCAGGTCTTCTTGTAGTTGCTCCAGCCGGGGTCCAGGAAATGGTCCCCCGCCTTTGCGCCGTTCACGGAGCACTCAAACTGGCCCAGCCCGCAGACAAAGGCCACGGCCCGCGCCACCGGCTTGTCCTGCACGGTGAAGGACCTGCGGAACATCGAGGAGGCCCAGCCGTCGTCGGGCGCGGTGATCCACTTCGCCCACCACGCCTCCTTGATCGGCGCCAGGCCCGCACCCCACACGGCGGGTTCGCTCCAGTCCGTGGGGGTGTCAGAGGATCCCCAGACACGCACGCGCCAGTGAACCTGGCGGAACGGGGCCGATAATCCGGGGTAGGGCACCCGCTGCGCGTCGCCCGCCGCCCTGAACGGATCCCAGAGCGGCTGGGGCGCGCGAATGGTGTGACGGCCGTCCTGCGCGTCCTTCTCTATCTTCCCCGAATCCCACAGGTCCGGCTCGCCGCGCAGCAGCGCCTCCCGTGAAGACGCCGCCTGCACCTGCCACGCCGTCTGCGCGAACTGGCTTTCCGGGGAAAAACTCCACGACAGCACCGGATGGAGCTCATCCACCGCGACCGGGTCCACCATCCCCTCGCACTCCAGCCGTTCCGGCCGGATATCCCCCCCGGCGGCGAAAAAGGACAGCCCTGTCATCAGCGTCAACAGCAGCAAGAACGATCCAGCGCGCATGGCAGGCATCCCCGTGGTTGCGTTGTCAAAAACCCGGGGAGGATTGTGGTCCGCGCCGGACGGGCAATGCAAGCAGGCGGGCGATATGGACGCTATGGACAGAATGGACAGTATGGACAGGGGAAGAAACCTGCGCTTCCGTCCATGCCGTCCATGTCGTCCATCGCGCGGCGCGCCCGGGGGCTGCGGCGTCTTTTCCGCGTCCGCGCGGGGTCGGCGAAGTTGCGCGGTTCCGGGGGCGTGTGGTACGATAACGGCGGTTGGGGCGGCTAGCTCAGTTGGTTAGAGCGCTGCTTTCACACGGCAGAGGCCACTGGTTCGAGTCCAGTGCCGCCCACCATATTCTTTCCCTTTTTCCAGGCCTTTGGGGCGGCGCGCGGCCCGATCTCCTTCCGGCGTCCGGCGTCCCGCTGAAACAAGCTGCAGGCGCGGCCGGGCCCTGTGCGTCTCCGGGGGTTTCGGGGCATCCGCCCGCGCCGGTGCACTCCAAAGGGAGGCGCGTCATGGCCGAGCCCGAGCTGAAGATTCAGACGCCCTGGGAGGAAATCCGCGACTGCATCGGACGGAACGACCCCGCCGGCCTGACGGAAACCCTGGACCGCATCCCCTCGAGCGACGTGGCGCGCGCGTTGGCGCGCCTGGACGATGAGGAGCGGATGCGGGTCTTCCAGATGCTGGACCCGGAGGACGCGGCGGACGTCATCGAGGAGCTGGAGGATTCCCAGGGCGCGGACATCCTGGAGGACCTGCCGGCGCACGAGGCGGCCCCGATCCTGGACGCGATGGAGAGCGACCGGCGCGCGGACATTGTGGGCGAGCTGGAGGAGGAGGACGCCGAGGAAATCCTGAGCCGCATGGATCCGGAGGAGGCCCAGGACGTGCGCGAGCTCCTGCAGCACGACCCGGAGAGCGCGGGCGGCGTCATGATGACGGAGTATCTGGCCTATCCGGGGGACACGGAGGTGGGCACGGTGCTGCGCGAGGTGCGCGAGCAGACCGACGCGGGGGACGAGGTGGGCCTGCCGTACGCGTACATCCTCTCGGAGACCGGCAAGCTGGCCGGGGTGCTCTCGCTGCGGGAGGCGCTGATGGCGCCCGCCACGAAGCGGGTGAAAGACCTCATGATCCCGAACCCGGTGTACGTGTTCACGGACACGGGGCTCCAGGAGCTGGACGACATTTTCGAGCGGTACCCCTTCTGGGCGCTGCCCGTGACGGACGAGCACGGGGTGCTTGAGGGCGTGGTGCGGCGGGTGGACCTGGAGGAGGCCTGGAGCGAGGCGCAGGGCCGCAGCTTCCTGCGGTTCAGCGGCATCGTGAGCGGCGACGAGCTGCGGTCCATGCCCCTGTGGGAGCGCAGTCGCAGGCGGCTCTCCTGGCTCTTCGTCAACCTGCTCCTGAGCGGGGTGGCGGCGAGCGTGGTGCTGGCCTACCAGAAAACCATTGACAGCGTGTTCCTGCTGGTCTTCTTCATGCCGGTCATCGCGAACATCAGCGGGTGCAACGGGAACCAGGCGGTGGCGGTGAGCATCCGCGAGCTGGCGCTGGGGCTCATCAAGCCCGAGGACTTCTTCCACGTGTGGATGAAGGAGCTTTTCGTGGGGCTCATCAACGGCGCCTCGCTGGGCGCGGTGCTGGGGGTGGTGGCGGTGGTCTTCGGCGGGGGCTCGCCCATGCTGGGGCTGGTGGTGGGCCTGGCCTTCTTCCTCAACATCCTCGTGGCGGTGTCGCTGGGGGGCCTCATCCCCCTGCTGCTGCGCCGGTTCAAGATTGACCCGGCCCTGGGCGCGCCGCCCATTCTCACCACGATCACGGACATGTGCGGGTTCATGCTGGTGCTCGGCCTCGCGAGCATCGCCCTTGCAACGGGCCTCCTGTAGGCGTATCCTTCGGGCAAACACAGCCCCGGAGGACGCTTCCATGACCGCGACACGCCGCCTTTCCGCCCTGGCCCTGCTCCTGGCCGCCCTTCCCGCCTTCGCGCAGGATTCCCCCCCGGAGCGCGCCGCGCGCACCGAATGGTTCCGCGACGCGGGCTTCGGCCTCTTCGTCCACTACCTCGCGGGCATCCAGAACAACGCGGACTCCGTGCTGAGCCTGGGCAAGCAGACGGACTGGGACGCCTGCGTGCGGGAATTCGACACGGAACGCTTCGCCGACGCGGCCGCGGAGGCGGGGGCGGGCTATGTCATCTTCACGGTGATGCAGGTGTCGCGGTTCATGATCGCGCCGAACGCGACCTTCGACCGGATTTCGGGATACCAACCCGGGGAAGCCTGCGCCACGCGCGACCTGATCGCGGACCTGGCGGCATCGCTGGGGAAGCGGAACATCCGGCTGATGCTCTACTACACCGGGGACGGCCCCCGGGCCGACGAGAAGGCGGGGCCGGCTTTCGGGTGCGCCGAGAAGCCAGGCATGGACTTCGTGAAGAAGTGGGCGGACGTCTTCCGCGAGTACGGCGAGCGCTACGGCGACCAGGTGGCGGGGGTGTGGACCGACGGCTGCTACCAGTGGCTGGGCTACGACGAGGAGCGGCTGGCCGTGCTGGCGGAGGGGCTGCGGGCGGGGCATCCGGACCGGATCATCGCGTTCAACCCGGGGGTGGACCCGGTCATCCGCGCGTACAGCGCCCACGAGGACTTCACCTGCGGGGAGCAGAACCGCTTCTACGAAATACCGGCGGCGCGTTTCCTCAACGGGGAGCAGTGGCACATCCTCTCGTTCCTCAGCGGCACCTGGTGGGGCGAGCCGGGGCTGGGCTACAAGAAGGCCGAGTTCGTGGACTATGTCCGCCAGGTCACGGAGCGGGGTGGTGTGGTGTCGGTGGATGTGGCGCTCTTCCGCGACGGGTCACTGGACAAGTCGCAGGTGGAGATGCTCAAGGCGGTTCGGAAGGCCCTGAACGAGCCGGCGGCGGCCGCGGCCCCCGTGCCGCCGGGCAACCTCGCATGGCGGAAGCAGTCACGGCTGCCCTCGCTGGACGGCGCCCGGACGCTGGGGCCGAGCTGTGAGACCCAGTTCGCCCGGCTGGGCGTGGACGGCAACCCGGAAACCTGCGCCCAGGCCGCCGGGGAGTACGCGTGGACCTATGAGGCGGACCTCGTGGACACGGTGGCGGTCCGCCGGGTGCGCGCGACCTTTGCGAAGAAAGGCTATCCCACGGTCTGCGAAGTGCGCCTGTCCGCCGACGGACGGCACTGGAAAACCGTCCACCGCGCCGAAAACCACGATGGCGCCCCCCTGAAAATCGTGCTGGACACCTCAGAGCAGGCCCGCTACGTGCGCGTGTGCGCGGAGAAGCCCGACGGCCCCGGCCAGCCCGGCGGCCAGATGGCCGTGGCCGAGCTGGAAGTCCACGCGGACGGCTCCTAACGTAAAGACGCGGACGCGGAGCGGAGCTCCTTGGAGTGCGGCAGCGTGCCGCAGCCTTTCCTCCCGCAGGCTCGCCTGCGGGCCGCCACGGCGAAGTGAAACGACGGCCTTGGAACTCGGGCAGGGGAAACGGGTATCCACGGGGAGGGAAACCGTATCCTGCGTCCGCAGGTCTTACGGCAGGCAGGTCGTGTCCCCATTCATAACCGTCTCTTGGGAGTCCCGCACATGAAGCCCTCGTATCTTCTCCGCTGTGTTCTGGCTGTTCTTGTCCTGTTTATTACGGCGGCGGCCGCGCAGGCCGGCGCGCCCGTGCGCACGGCGCTGGACGACTATGTGGAGAAACCGGACGCCTCGTACGGCTGGTCGCTGCGCAGCACTTCCCCGGTGTACGGGCTGGGCGGCGTGGGGCCGCAGACGGGCACCCTCCACATCCTGAACATGACGTCGCAGACGTGGCGGACCTCGGCGGACTTTGCGGCGACGAGCCCGAACAAGGAGCTGTGGCGGCATTTTCTGCACATTGTGGTGCCGTTCAACGCGGACCCCAACACGTGCATGCTGATCATCGAGGGGGGCAGCAACCGGACCACGCCGGATGATGTGAGCGAGTACGGGTTCGTGGCGTCGTTCCTGGGGTGCAGCATTGCCTACCTCCAGTTCATCCCGAACGAGCCGGTGCGTTTCGTTGGGGAGTCCTCGAACCGCTCCGAGGACAGTATCATCTCGTACACCTACGACAAGTATCTGGACCTGTACACGGGCGCGGGGCCGCACCCGGACCCGGAGTGGCCGCTGCTGCTGCCCATGACCAAGGCGGCGGTCAAGGCCATGGACGCCGTGCAGGAGTTCACGCAGCAGAACACATCCCTCACCCTGGACCGGTTCGTCGTGGGCGGGGCGTCGAAGCGGGGCTGGACCACCTGGCTCACCGCGGCGGCGGACCCCCAGCGGCGGGTCGTGGGCATCGTTCCCATCGTGATAGACGTGCTGAACATGAACAAGCAGATCACGCACCACAAGAACGCCTACAGCGGCTACCCGCTGAACGACCCCGCCCATTACATCCAGGGCGGCTACTCCACGGCGGTGAGGGACTACACGAACCTGGGCGTCTTTGACCGGCTCAACACGGACGCGGGGCGCGACCTGGCGCGGATTGTGGACCCCTTCACGTACCGCGACCGCCTGACCATGCCCAAGCTCATCATGAACAGCACGGGCGACCAGTTCTTCCTCTCCGACGGCATCAAGTTCTATTTCGACTACCTGCCGGGGGTCAACCGGGTGATGTACCTGCCGAACACCGACCACGGCCTCGGCATTGACACCTCCAACCTCGACATGCTCATCGGTTTGATCTCCTTCATCAAAGTGTTCATCCCCAACAGCGGCGTGACCATGCCGGACTTCTCGTGGTCCTTTGAGGAGGACGGCTCCATTCGCGTCGAGACCCGCACCCAACCCTGGGCCGTCAAGGTGTGGCAGGCGCAAAACCCGACGCACCGCGATTTCCGCCTGCAGACCCTCGGGCCGCAGTGGACCTCCACCCCCCTGACGGACCCCGAGGGTGACGGCGTCTACATCGCGCCGCCGGAGACGCCCACCACCGGATGGCGCGGGTTCTTCATCCAGCTCGATTTCGACGGCATCTCGCTCTGCTCCGGCCTGCGCGTCGTGCCGGACACCTATGCCCTTGGCCAGGAGCCGCCCGATGTGAAGGCGCCCTCCTTCGCCAGTCTCACTGCGGAACCCGCCCACGCCCGGGCCGGGCAGGAGGTCACGCTCTCCTTTGGGGCCTCCGAGCCCCTGGGCGCCGCGCCCGAGGTTACGGTGAATGGACGGCCCGCCGTCCTCCTGTCTGAAAACGGGCAGGCCTACACCTTCGCCTTCACCGTTGACCCGGCGGATGCCGAGGGGCCGGCGGCCGTCGTGGTTGAGGGGACCGACCTGTCGGAGAACCCCGGCCAGTCTTCCTTCAACGGCCCCCCCACGGTGGACAACACCGCCGCAGAGGTGCGGAACCTCGTGGTCGCCCCGCCGCTGGTCCGTCCCGGCGACACGGTCTGGATCACCTTTGAGTCCTCCGAACCCCTGCGGGCCGCCCCCGTGGTCCTGCTCGGAGGCGTCGAGGTGTCCACCGCCCCCGGCAAGGACAACGCGTACACCTATCTCCACGCGGTCACGGGGGACGTCCCCCAGGGCGCGGCCGCGCTGGAAATCCAGATGACCGACCTCGCCGGGAACAGCGGCACGGTCACTGTGCCGAACGCGGTGCAGTTCGCGCCCGGACTGCCTGTGGCCGCCCTGCCGCTCCTGCCCGCGCTGGCGCTTTGCGGAATGGTGCTGTTGCGGCGAAAGGGGCGGAAAACGCTATAATCCGTGCCGTGCGAAACGGCCTGCGGTCCGGACTTGACAAACGGGTTGAAATCTGGCACACTGTGCCGCAGGTGAAAGTTTGTTCAGTATATTTCAACCCGCACGAAGGAGGAAGTCCGATGGCCGCCAACACAGACGACAAGGCAAAAGGGAAGGCGCTGGACATCGCCATCTCCCAGTTGGAGAAGCAGTTCGGCAAGGGCACCATGGTGCGCCTGGGGGATGA
>Ga0116172_10002576_pt1 | contig 15614 bp, 12 predicted proteins | sample AD_UKC083_MetaG_FD_89799 | JGI IMG/M metagenome (GOLD analysis project Ga0116172, IMG submission 89799) | Active sludge microbial communities of municipal wastewater-treating anaerobic digesters from USA - AD_UKC083_MetaG | ecosystem: Engineered > Bioreactor > Anaerobic > Digestate | place: USA...
ATTATGTGCTATTCAAAAGAAGAAGACGATGAGTATATTATAGAATTAAAATATAATTGTAATTTTGATTTTCAATCCGATAAATTTTTAAGAGTTTATAATGAAGATTCCTTGATTTTTGAGAAAAAATTAAAAGAGGAACAAATGATTATCTATGTAAAGAAAGCACATATAAAATCATTATATCTTGATATAAAAATAGTGTATTTTGAAGAGATTGATGATATTTTTGGGAAGACAAACAATGAAATTATTGCCGGTCAATATAATTTAAAACTTACTTCGAGAGTTTATAATTTGAATTTAATAAAAAAATATGGGTTATTGGCTAGCAGATTCAAATATAAAGGGAAGACAAATGAATTTAAAATCCCTTTTAATATTGAAAACATAGAAAAGACTGACCCAATAAATTTCGCAGATGAAGAACTTTATATTGGACAAGTAATTATAGGAAATAAAATCACAAAGGTTCTTTTCTATTTAAATTTGGAAGATAAAACTTTGCCATTTTTATTAGATTTAGACAGGGATGGAGTTCAATATCATCCAAAATCAGGAGAAGTATTTTGGGAGAATAGAAGCGGGAAGGAAATAATGGGACCAATTGATGATATAAATTATGTGGTTAAGGAGGAATAGATATGGGTTTGGATCCTGTAAAGACTTCAAGAACAATATTTAACAGGTTTACCTCTTATGCAACAACAACATTAAAAATTGATGTCGAAAATCTGAATAATCAAATCAAAGATATACTTATTGAGCCTGGAAAGTTTTCAAAAGGACCAATAATTGAGGCAACTCCACCGTTTAAATCGGGTCAAAGCATTTTAGATTTAGTTGATGAAGGAGTATTATCTGAGGAATTTAGGAATTTTAAGTCTAATGAACTACCATTGAGCAGGGGTCTCTATAAGCATCAAGAAGAAGCGATACTGAAAATTGTTAGAGACAACCATAATGTTGTTGTGGCGACAGGAACCGGAAGTGGTAAGACAGAGGCTTTTATAATACCAATACTAAATCAATTATTAAAGGAAAAAGGCAACAATTTGCTTACTCCCGGTGTGAGAGCCTTATTGTTGTATCCAATGAATGCTTTAGCAAACGACCAGATGAAGAGGTTAAGGGACTTATTAATAAATGAACCTGAAATAACCTTTGGGATATATACAGGAGAAACTGAAGAAAAATATAATCGTGCATATGATAAATTTAAGAGGATGTATCAAGAAGAACCGATGAAGAATGAATTGATATCTCGAGAACAAATGAAGGAATCACCGCCTCATATTCTTCTTACAAACTATGCGATGTTAGAGTATCTAATGTTAAGACCTGATGATAATGTGTTTTTCCAAGGAGATTTTTCTAATGATTGGAAATATATTGTTATAGATGAAGCTCATACTTATACCGGTGCAAAGGGTATTGAGATGTCAATGTTGATTTCAAGACTGAAAAGTACTATTGGTTTAAGAAAGGGCGATCTGACATGTATTATGACAAGTGCTTCGCTTGGTAACGGGATTGAAGATTATCCACAAGTAGCTGAATTTGGGAGTAAACTTTTTAGTGAAGAATTTATTTCATCTGATGTTGTAGGAGCTTCAAAGGAAACTTTAAAAAAGGTTGGCTCCTGGGGTTCACCCGATCCTAAAATATATTCAAAAATAAATGAATACTTAATAGATAATTCTGATTCAGATATTATTCAATTATTGAAAGACTATGATGTGCCGATTGAAATAATTAATAGGGAGTCTAATAATGACTGCGAAATAAAAGCTAAACTATATAATATTTTCAGAGAGGATGAAAAAGTAAATGATACCATTGGGATTTTAGCGAAAGGACCTATACAATTAGATGAATTAGCAAAAATAGTATTTAATAATAAGCCTGATAAAATTAGCTATATTGCTGCATTAATTGATTTATGCAATACTTTAAGAAAAAGCGAAGCAGGCAATCCGCTTATACCAGCCAGATATCATTTTATTATAAAAGCTTTGGAAGGTGCATTCATAATTTTTACTGAAAAACCTAAGATTTATCTTGATAGAATGAATAACGTAACTGTTGATGATGAAGAATATAAAGCTTTTGAGATAGCATCATGTACAAAATGCCATTCTCTTTACATAGTAGGAGAAAGGGTATTAAATTATAGCGATGGATATAGTTATTTAGTTGAAAGTAATAATAAATATTATGACGATGGAAATGGGTTAGAATTCTATTCTTTTTTAAAAGATAAGTATGATAATCATACTGATGATGAAAATGAAGATGATATTTTTGAATCTATAGGATTAATAAACGAAGGTTTTTTAATTTATAAATTGTGCGTACATTGCGGTGGCATTAATGAAGATGGTGGTCGTGAACCATGCAATTGCGGTAAACCAAAGTATGTAAGAATATTAAAAAACAACAGTAAAGATGGGAAAGTAAGCAAATGCAGCATATGTGGAGGCGTGAATACAAAAGGAGGAATTATAAGAAGATTTTTCTTATCAGAGGATGCAGTATCAAGTGTATTGGCAACTGCACTGTATGGTGAAATCCCAAACATTGTTAAAAAGAATGAAAGCCAACAAATAAGAAGATCTGAAAGTTTGTTTGGTTTCTTAGAAGATGATGAAATCAAAGAGGTAAAAAAGCAACTGTTAATTTTTTCTGACAGCAGACAAAATGCAGCTTATTTTGCACCTTATCTTAATAATAGTTATAGGGATATACTGATAAAAAAAATTATGATTGATACAATTGATGAGCACAAAGATGAATGTATAAATAATAAATGGACTCTAAGTGACTACTGTAACAGGATAATACAGCATATGAATCATAAAAATCTTTCTTTAGAGTATTCAATAGAAGAACTAAATAAAGAAGTGTGGAAATGGATAATAAGAGAATTTATAGGGAACATAGGGAGTAATTCATTAGAAAACTTAGGTTTTATGATGTTTGTTCCAAATTTCGATTCATTAAGAAACAAATTATTGCAGATTCCATTATTCAAGGAACTAAAATTTTCAGATGAAGAAACAATGGAGTTCTATAGATTTTTACTTGATCAATTCAGATTAAATAGAGCAATCGAGTATCCTGAACATGTCAAACCAACTGATGAATATTTCAGCCCTACAAATCAACAGGGTGGTATATTAAGGATTAGCCCGGATGGTGAAAGAATAGGGGTAAGAGGATATTCCATAAAATCATGGGTACCCCAAAATGATTCCTACTCTAATACCCGAATTGACTATCTAGTTAAAATATTAAATGCAAAAGGAATTATAAAGACTAGAGGAGAAATAATCAATATTTTGAAAAGCATCTTTGATCTTTTTGCTGACGTAAGAAGTCCGTTGTATTCATATATTAAAACAGAAAACTTAAACTTATATGGAAAATTATTTAAAATTGACCCCAAAATCTATAAAGTGGTTCCAAGTATAGGTGATAATCTTAAATACTATCAGTGTAACAAATGCTTAAAAATTAGTTCAATAAATATAAGTAATATATGTCCGTCATATAGATGTAATGGTGAACTTAAAGAAATCGACTTAAATAAATCGGTAAAGGATAATCATTATAGAAAAATATATCAGAATAGCAAACTTGAAAAAATGAAGGTTTCTGAGCATACAGCACAACTAACCACAGAATATGCAGCAGAAATTCAGAATAGGTTTATAAATGGCGATATAAACGTATTAAGTTGTTCAACAACGTTTGAATTAGGAGTTGATGTTGGCAGACTAGAAACAGTATTCATGAAAAACATTCCACCTACACCTGCAAATTATGCGCAAAGGGCCGGCAGAGCAGGTAGAAGGCTTGACTCTACGGCGTATGCATTGTCCTATGCAAGACTTGCTTCGCATGATTTTAATAGTTTTTCAAACCCAAATAAGATGATTAGCGGTGTAGTGAAGCCCCCATATTTTGAAGTTGCAAATGCTAAAATAGCAAGGCGGCATTTGTACGCATGTGCTCTTGCAGGGTTTTGGCGTATAAATAAAGGTTATTTCAAAAATGTAGAATGTTTCTTCAAAAATGGAGATGTCAATGGACCTGAATTGTTTTATGAATATTTGTCTACAAAACCACAGCCTTTATTGAATATGATTAGAGAAGTTGTACCAAAGGAATTGCATCATGAACTGGGTGTAGAAGATTGGGGATGGGTAGATGATTTATATCTTGAAAATGGCGTTATGACTAAGGTTGTTGTTGAGCTAGAATATGATTTAAATAATTTAGAAGCTGCAAAGCAACAGGCAATTGAAGAAGAAAATTTCTGGAAAGCAGGAGATATTAAAAAGGTTATTAATACAATTCTAAATAGACCTCTTATAAATTTTCTTTCACAAAAGAATATCCTTCCTAAGTATGGGTTTCCAGTTGATGTGGTGAATTTAGATGTTAATAATCACATTGATGAAGCATTAAATATAGATTTAAGCAGAGATTTACAAATTGCAATATCTGAATATGCTCCTGGAAGCCAAGTTGTAGCAAACAGCAAATTGTGGACTAGCAGGTATGTTAAAAAGGTCAGAGATAAAGAGTTGGTAAAATATAGATACTGTAGCTGCAGTTGTGGTTATTTCAATAAGAAGATGAATATTGAAAATGAAATTGAAAGGTCGTGTCCGGTATGCGGCAACCATAGAATGAAAACAGGTACATTTATTATGCCGGAATTCGGTTTTATTACTGAGTCCAAAGTTGAGTTTCCGGGATCAGTTAGACCAGAAAAAACATATTCAAGCAGAAAGCATTTTTCTGGTGTTGGAAATAAAGTTGAAGAAAAAGATATACCAATAGGTTCCAATATCATCAAATTAACCAGCCAAAATCACGGAGAACTTTCTGTAATCAATAATGGTAAAGGTCAGGATTTTTATATTTGTAAAACTTGTGGCTATGGAGATGCAGACGGAATTCCAAAAAAACACAATAATACATTCGACAGAGAATGCAAAGGAGGCAGATTTGAGAAAGTTGCATTGGGCTATAACTTTGAAACTGATATAGTTGAAATTGATTTTGGAAATATATTTGTAGATTTGTTAATTGAAGATGGATTTTGGGAATCACTAATGTACAGTATTATTGAAGGCATGTCTATTGCCTTGGAGATAGATAGAAGTGACATTGATGGAACTCTCTATGTAAAGAACAATTTGAGTAAATCAATAATACTTTTTGATACTGTACCTGGTGGAGCTGGACATGTTAAAAGGCTAATGGATGAGGAATATTTTAAATTAGCTTTAGAAAAGGCGCTTGAGGTAGTGTCAGAATGCAGCTGTGGAGGGGAAAAAGAAGATACAAGTTGCTATAATTGTTTAAGGAACTACTATAATCAATACTGTCATGATAAAATGAAAAGATGCTATGCAGTAGATGCATTGAATTTATTGTTAGAACCAACTCAGATGTTATCTAATGCTTATTAGACAATTATACTTTCGTTAATTGATAAAATGTGTTTATGTAATGTAAGATATTATTTTTTTAGGGATAAAGCGAGAATTGTATCGCCAGAAAACGTTAGTGATGTTTTAATGGGTATATTGATGAAGTAAAACAATGATATGAATAGAAGCTACAATAGAAGATGAACTATAAGGAGAGATATATTTGAAAAAATACGAACCATTTGAAAGAAGAATTGAAATTATTAAATTACTACATGGGAAAAAGATGGGGACAGGAGAATTAGCTGATCATTTCGGTGTTGATGATAGGACAATCAGAGCAGATATAGACAGCTTGAGAGTGGGTATGGATGTTTTAGGCGTAAAGATTAAAATTGAATCAAAACACGAAGGAAGTCAAAAACATTACTATATATCAACAGTACATCCAATAATGCTGGCGCTAAACCTTAGTGAACTTTTTGCTCTATTAAAACTATTAGAAAATGCATCCTCGAAAAATGGAGGGGAAGTATACAAAAATATATTTCAAAGGATTTATAGCCAAATGACTGATTATGCTGAAAGCAGGATTGCAGGATTACTTGAAAACAAATATGATAAAACAGAAATCATTAATACACTTGAAGAAGAAGCGTTTAGACATAAAGACTATAAGTTGATATTCTGGCTGAAAAGCGGAATGTTTATTGAGATTAGCTATTTTGACGAAGATGATAAACAATTTAATGAAAAAGTAAAGCTTTTAGATTTTGATGGTGATAAGCTAAAGGTAGCAGGAGAAGACGGGAAACATAGGCTTATAGACTATAATGACATAATAATTGATTGGTCAGAAGTAGAATATAAATAAAAATCGGAAATCTCATTGTATTTTTTACATCCATAACTTATGCAATAATGTAATTACAAATAATTTATAGGAGGAAATACAATGAAATTAGAAAGACAAAGTGTGGTAAACCCGAATACCAAAGAAATTGATAGAATGGTGCAAATGTTGAGGGATTTATTAGAGGAAAAGGAAACAAGTATATCATTAGAAGATCTATGTTCTTTTCAAGAACCAAGAGGTTCATTTGGATTATTAGACTCAGATGAGATACCTTATGACATTAAAGTAGAATATAATAATATACCTACTTACATAAGTACTGCAATTCTAATGAAGGAATACTTAAAAGGCAATGAAGTTATTAAGGATAATCTGATTAAGGGTCTGGATTATACTGTAAAAACTAGATTTACAGGTCATGGATTTGATGCTGAAAAAACTCGAGTTGACAGCCTGAAAATATTTATAAAAGGAAAACTTTCTGATTTTTTAGAAAATGAAAGGGAAATTTGCCCGCTATTTCATAATATGGTTCACAATATTTTACATAGTTACAATTCAAATTTATTCTATGGCAGAACTTTTGGACCCTGGGGAGAAAACTACAGACAAGACTGGGAAGAAATAACTGATAGTTTGAAAACTAATAAAAGATTGTATATAGCATATGGCAGCAATATGAATAAAAAACAAATGGAATATCGTTGCCCGGATGCAAAAATCATAGGCAAGACATACTTGGAAAACTGGGAATTAACCATGCCCTTTTACGCTAATATTGAAATTAAAAAAGGGAAGAAAACTCCTATATTATTATGGGAAATATCCGCCAAAGATGAAGCAAAGCTTGATAGATATGAAGTATATCCAAGGGGATATGACAAGAAAGACCTGTTAGTGAATGTTAATAATTCAGTGGTATCAGCTATGGCATATATAATGACAGATGAATATAAAAAGAAAGATGGAATTGCATACAGTGGATATATAGAAGGTATAATTCAAGGATATGTGGATGCAGGTTTTGATAAGAGCGAGTTTAACCCAAGGATCATGAATATATAATGATTTTAGGCAGAGACATTCATAAGGAGGAAAACATTTATGAAAATAGTAGGAGAGGTTAAAGGTTATATAATACATAAAACAGACAGCGGAAATCACTTCTTATGTAAAATATTAAAAGAATCGAAAATATTTAGTTATGATAGTACCTAAACTAAGAATGATGAGAAAGGAAAAGTAGTACTATGGAAAGGGGCAATGTATTGGTTATTGGTAATTCTGGAGTAGGTAAATCAACTTTGATTAATGCTGTTCTTGGTGAGAAAAAGGCAGAAACAGGTTGGGGTTCAAAAGGAACAACAGATAAACTGACTATATATGAAAGTGAAAATATTTCTTTTCGTATAATAGATACAGTTGGATTTGAACCTTCTTTTATAAGAGGAAACAAGGCTATAAATGTTGTGAGAAAGTGGTCGAAAGACAGTGCAAAAGAAGGACACGAAGATAACAAAATTAATGTGATATGGTTTTGTGTAGAGGGAACATCAAGCAAGCTGTTTCCAAAGACTTTAAAAGACCTTTTACGGGCAACATCAATTTGGAAGTCAGTTCCGATGATTGTTGTAATTACAAAATCTTATTCTGTTCCCGAAAGAGAAAAGAATATTGCAATGGTAAATGATATATTCGCAAAACAGAAAAGGTATTCAAAGAATTTACGCAAAATTATTCCGGTTGTTGCATCTACTTTTGTACTGAATGATAGCGCCTATGCAGCACCTGAGGGAATTACTGAACTTATAGATTCGACAAATGATATAATGCCGGAAGGAGTTAAAGCTAGTGAAAAAGACATTGGTGAATTCAAACTCAATCGCAAGCGAGCTATGGCTCATGGAGTAACAGGAATATCAACCACAGCGGCAGTTATTGTAGGAGCCGTTCCCATTCCGTTTCCCGATGCTTTAATACTTACGCCAATGGAAGTTGCAATGGTGAATGCTATTGCACGAATATATGGAATTAAAAAAAATGAAGAATCGAATCAATTCTTTAATTCTATTATAGAGGTAGGAACTGTAGGTGCTGCAGCTAAAGCGGTAATAAATGCATTAAAAGCTATTCCGGGGATAAATTTAGGAGCAAGTGCTTTGAACGCAATTATTGCTGGCAGTATTGTAACAGCCCTGGGTGAAGGTACTATATATGTTTTTGAACAGGTATATCTAGGTGAAAAGAGTTTCACGGATATTGACTGGTTAAAAAAGGTTATGGAATCAGAGTTGTCTTCACAATTTATAGAAAAAGTAAAAACCATAATAGAAAAGGTTAATCAAGACACTGACAAGGATACCATTGCACAGATTATTATAGATGTATTTAGGGGTGATTCCAGGGTATCAAATAATTAACAAAAGAAGGCAATAAGCGGAACAGCTCCAAAATATTGAACGAGGGGATAAATAACATGAGTTTAGCAAAATTCGATATAAAACTTGAAACAAAGCTTGTTGGTCTCGTTGAAGGGAAATTCTATATTCCGTCATTTCAACGCGGATATCGATGGGGAAACGATGAGGTAACTCGTCTACTAGATGATGTTCATTCAAACGGTACGAAAAACTACTGCTTGCAGCCGATTGTTGTAAGAAGAAGAGAAGATTCCTTTGAACTGATTGATGGGCAGCAACGATTAACGACTTTATTTTTAATTTATAAGTACATGAACATTTCAAGTTCCGGCTTCCTCGATGAACCGAAATTTACCTTGGTTTACGAAACAAGAGAAAAATCAGAAGAATTTCTTGCAAACATTGAACTCTCAAAAAAGGAAGAGAATATTGATTATTGGTTTATGTGCAATGCCTATGATACGATTGAAAAGTGGTTTGCCAACAAGGATAAGAAATCAACACTGACTAATATTAATAAATACTTCGATGAAAATGTTAAAATCATCTGGTATGAGGTAGATGAGTCTGAAGATTCGATAGCACTGTTTACACGTCTCAATATAGGGAAAATACCATTGACAAGTGCAGAACTTGTAAAAGCGATGTTCCTTAGTCGTGATAATAATCCAGATATGGATAGGGAGAAACAGGAAGAGATCTCGTTACAGTGGGATAATATTGAAAAATCATTGCATAATGACTCACTATGGTATTTCCTGACTAATCGCTCAAATTCAAAATATCAAACACGTATTGATTTGGTATTAGATTTAATAGCAGGTAAGCCTGCTGATAACAAAGAAAAATACTTCACATTTTTCTATTTTGATGCTCTAAACAAAATTCAAAAACTAAGTGAGATTTGGAAAGAAATTCAACATACATTTTTAATTCTGAAAGATTGGTATGAAGATCACGAGCTTTACCATAAAATTGGCTACTTGATTGCTTCAAATACTAAATCTTTGCATGGTATTTTCGCATTATCCAATATTCAAAAAGAAGGAATCGGTATAACAAAGAAACAGTTCAAAGAAGAATTAGATGTGTATATTAAGCAAAGTATTTTCATTTCAACTAATTATTCTGAACTAAGCTATGAGAAAGCTAAAGATTATGCAAGAATTAGCAAGCTGCTCCTTTTATTCAATGTTGAATCCGTTCGCCAAAATGGGGAACAGACCCAATGGTTTCCGTTTGAAAAATTCAAGTTCCAAAATTCAGGAAAAGTCTCCTGGAGTTTGGAGCATATACATGCACAAGAGTCAGAGGGTATGCAAAAGCAGGATGATTGGAAAGAATGGCTTAGATTACATATTCCTTCTATTGTATCACTGGGCGATGGGAATGACGAATTGATTGTGGAGATGAAAGGTGCCTGTGATAAGGAACGTCTGGAGCGTCTGGATTTTGAAGACATCCAACAAAAAGTAATACAAAAGTTATCAACACAGGGGAACACTGAGTATATGCATTCTATCGCAAATTTGGCTTTGCTTAACATGAGCGATAACGCTGCTCTCAATAACTCTACATTTGATGTAAAACGTAATGCAATTATAGAAATGGACAAAAAGGGTCAGTATATCCCATTTTGCACAAAGATGGTTTTTTTGAAATATTACACACCATCAGGAAGCAATCAATTGCATTTTTGGGGTCAGCCAGACAGAGTCGCGTACATAAAAGCGATTAATAGTATACTTAAAAATTATATATCAGAAGAAATTTCAATAGAAAAGGAGGCTAAACAAAATGGGAACAACTCTTAATACTTTTATTGAAATATTTAATACTGGTTTTGAAGTTGATGAAAAAAACATACAGTTAAAAAAGATAACAATACCGATTATTCAGCGAGACTATGCTCAAGGCCGCATGGATGCAGAGGTTAGTCGCATACGAGCTCGTTTTTTGGAATCTTTACACCAAGCTATAACATCGGATCCTATTACTTTAGACTTCGTTTACGGAGACATAAATGAAGAAGGAGTTATGACACCATTGGATGGCCAGCAACGTCTTACTGCACTCTTTCTCCTTCATTGGTTCGTAGCAAAGAAAGAAAACATTGACGCTTCTGAGTATCTATTTTTGGAAAATTTCAGTTATGAAACACGATACAGCGCACGTGATTTCTGTTCCTATCTTATAAAGTTTAAACCTTCATTTAATAAAAAGCTATCTGAAGAAATTATTGACCAAGCGTGGTTTCCACTTGATTGGAAAAAGGATCCTACAATTAGCTCAATGCTGGTAATGCTGGATGCAATTCAGGATGAATTCGCAGAGACACAAGGAATTTGGGACAGGCTGAAGGATAAGGCAATTACCTTCTACTTTCTTCCTATAAAAGATATGGGACTCACTGATGAATTGTATATCAAGATGAATTCGAGGGGTAAGCCACTAACGCAATTCGAGCACTTCAAAGCTGAATTGGAACGAGAACTAAAGAAGATTGATGAACAATTGGCTAAACGTATCATTAAAAAAATTGATCTTGATTGGACTGATATGCTATGGCAGTATCGCGGTGACGATAATGTTATTGATGATGAGTTCTTGCGATACTTCAGGTTCATTTGTGATATTATTTGTTACGAAAATGGCGGGACAACTCAAGGTAAGAGCAACAATGAATTCGACCTTTTAAAAGAATATTTTTCTGGTCAAAATAAAAATGCCTTGGTTAATATCAAAACACTTGAAGACTATTTTGACTGTTGGTGCAGTTTTAAGGGAGATAACACAGTTGATAAGTTTTTGGAAAGGTTTATATCATATGAACACCAAGCAGGAATGATAAAATTTGAAAAAAGGTACGCAATTAACATTTTCAATGACTGTGTGCGTAATTACGCTGATATATCAGGCAATGGTAACAGGCTTTTTCCGTTAAACAGGATAATTTTATTATATGCTATTATATGCTATCTCTTGAATAAAACAATGATATCCAATGATGAATTAATACGAAGACTAAGAATAGTTAACAACTTAATACAAAATTCCGAAGATGAGATTAGCGATAGTGAACTCAGAACAAGCGGAAATAGAATGCCGGCTATTTTAAAGCAGGTTAGTACCATTATTAAAACCGGCAGAATAGATGACACTATTGAGAAAAACTTTAACTTAATTCAATTAGCGGAGGAATCCTTAAAGATTATATGGGTCGAAAATAACCCGGAGAAGGCTGAAATGCTATTCGAATTAGAGGACCATGATTTGCTACAAGGACAAATCAGTATTATTGGCCTGGAACACCTTGATTATTATAAGCGTTTTCAATCATTGTTCTCCTGTAAGTGGGACCTTATTGATTGTGCACTTATGTCTATTGGAAACTATGGGCAAAGAGAAAAAAACGGATGGAGATATCAATTAGGTTCTAAAAGGAACATGAAGGCTTGGAGGAATCTGTTCCATAAAAGCGGTAATGATGGATTTAACAGAACAAAGGATATTCTCGCAGTTTTGCTATCTCGTGCTGATACGTTTACCGATGAGATTTTGTCAGAAATAATTGACAAATACATCTATGATTGCGAAACTAGCAATAACTATGAGTGGAGATATTACTACATTAAGTACGACGTTTTCAGACCTGGAAGTTTTGGGAAATATTACTGGAGTATGTTTGATAATATGCCATACGAGTTTTCCGTTATGAAAACAGAGTCTAAGATTTCTGAAAACACATACCAGCCATTTTTAATGACAGTTTATAAAAATAAGCTATCAAAAGACTCTTATGGGCAACGCGCCATTGATGGTGACAATTATATAGTTTGCTTGAACTCTGCATATGTTGTTAAAAGCATTGCTACTGATGAGGAAGTCGAAAGGATAACTATTTCACAAAACGAAAAGGGTATTGACACAGAAGACAGGATTAAAAAATTTCAGATGACCTTGGGGAAAATTGTTTAAAGGTTGGAAGCCAGCAAAATTTAACTTATTTGAGTTGTTAGCTTACATCAGTTATTTGTAGGGCTGTTTATAAAATTAGACATATTGAGTTGATTGTTATTTTTGAATTATTGATATTAATTTTTGCAAATTTTATAATAGAAGAGAGTTTCAAAATGAGGACAGTAGAGAATTTAAATGAATTACAGGCCAATATGAAAACATTGGACAAGTACATATTATCAAAAAAAGAACCGGAATATAATTTTGGGCTAAACTTAGTAAAAAAAGGCACTTGTTCTTTGCAGGGGTTCCAGACGGATTTTATGGAAATATATTTGCGTGTTTATATGGAAAAGTACTTGCCGTTTACATCATAACTGAGATCAAAGATAAGAATGAGAAATATGGGGGATAATATTTCAATAAATCTGGGCTGGTTAACAAATATCCAAGAGATTATTGCTGTAGAGGAAATATAGATAATTTGTATACATTGTTATAATATTAAGTGTTATAATAATCTTATCACTATTTAAGAGGTGAAAATTTTGAAGAATATTTATACTATTGGTTATACAGCTTTTAAAATCGATGAATTTATATTTGTCTTAAAGAAGTATAATATAACATGTGTTATTGATGTGAGGAGTTTAGCTTATTCACAGCATTATCCGGATTATAACAAGGAAGCTTTGAGCAGGGTTTTAAAATCAAATGGAATAGTGTACAGAAATTATACTGCTGAATTTGGTGCAAGACAAACTGAAAAATGTTATTTGTCTCCAAAGGGGTATTTGGATTTTAATAAATTTGTTAAATCAGACAGATTTGAATCAGGCTATCAAAACGTTTTAACTGGAATAGACAGGGGTTATACCTATGTATTAATGTGTGCTGAAACAGACCCGATTGATTGCCATAGAAGTATTATGATTGGGCGTGAATTTTATAAACGAGGATTTGAGGTTAAAAATATATTAAAATCAGGCGAAATTCTTTTGCAAGGTGAATTAGAAAAAAGGTTACTTGACATGTATTTTAGTACAAGAGATCAATTTTCGATTTTTCATGATAATAAAGATGACGGTCAATTGATTAAGGAAGCATATGATCTTAAAAATGAAGAAATTGGTTATAAAGATGAAAGTGAGAGTATAAATTATGGCTAAACTATATACTATAGGATTTACAAAAAAAAGCGCTCAAAAATTCTTTGAATTGTTAGAGATGAATAATGTTAACACAATAATTGACATAAGATTGAATAATACTTCTCAATTATCTGGATTTGCAAAGTATCCCGATATAAAGTTTTTTTGAAGCGAATAAGCAATATAGAATATTTGCATGATTTAAATTTTTCACCTACTGAAGATATATTAAAAAATTATAAAAAAAAGATTTACACATGGCAAGAACTTGTAAAAGTTAGTAATACTGTTTTACATAGAGTTCAGGGATCAAAAGGATATGATAAATCAAAACTGGAATTTGATTATAACAATACACATTATTATAACATGTCGGTAACTGATTCTGATTATTTTTACATTGAAGATGGGACAAGTCTTGGAGATGCTGTATTAGTAATAAGTTTAGCAAATAATAATTATATGGATTTCGGTTATTTCAAATTTGTTGCTAAGATTTTTAGATTAAATTAAATAATATGAGGAAAGCAATATGAGAATTTTAGTATTAACAGGAAGTCCGCACAAAGCCGGTACAACTGCATTCCTTGCAGACGAATTTTGCAGCGGCGCAATGGAATCAGGATATGAAGTTATCCGTATAGATACGGCAAAGTTAAAAGTTAATCCCTGTCTTGGCTGCAATTACTGCAGAAAACATGATGGCAAGTGTGTGCATGAATATGATGATATGATTGAAATTATAATACATTTATTAAATGCTGATGTTCTTGTATTGGTATCGCCTTTGTATTATTTTGGCATGACAGCGCAATTAAAAACAGTGATAGACAGGTTTTATTCTGTGAATTCACTTCTTAGGGAAAGTCCTAAGAAATTATATTTAATAGCAGCCGGCTCAGATACAGATGACTGGGCAATGGATGCCATAGATACTCATTACAAAACCTTATGCAAATATCTTAATTGGCAGGAAGGCGGTTCGCTTTTATGCTATGGATTAGCTACCAGGCAGGATGCAGAAAACAGTGAATATAAAGAAATGGCAAGAAAAATGGGAAGAGAATTATAAATTTAACAGGAGGCGGGGAAATGGCTAATGTGATAATTAATAAGGAACATGCATCGGATGCGGCTTATGTGTTGAGGACTGCTCAAGGGGTGCAATTATTTTAGAAAACGAGAAACCACAGGTGTATTTTGAGTTATGCAATGAATGTGGTCATTGTGTGGCGGTTTGTCCTCAAGCTTTAATTTCCATGCCGGATTATGATGAAAATGAAATAATTGAATTTGAAAAGAGCAGGGCAAATATTGACCCGGATGATTTTTTGTTTTTTCAAAAATTCAGAAGAAGTATCCGTCAATTTAAATGGTAAAATTAAAAAGTTAATAGGCATGAAAGATAATGAGGAATTTATACTTTCATTTGTTCTTGGTTATCCTAATGTAGAATATCAAAGAACCGTAAATAGAAAGCCCGCGGATGTGAGGATTGTTTAAAATAGGGATGCATTAGTCTGAATGGTAAAGGTCAAAAAATGGGGAAACGATACCTGTTAGCGGCGACGGCAATGTTACAAATGACTGACAATGGTTTTGAGAATGAAATTTGAAGTTTTTGAGAGAAAGGATATTCAAAATATTAAAAGAATGATGTATGATTCATTTACAATTCATATATTTTGAATTATAATTATCATAATAAATATATTGTTGGAAAGAGAGGTGGCCAACATGACTCTTGCAAAAAGAATAGAACAATTATTAAAAGATGAAT
>Ga0116172_10002577_pt1 | contig 15613 bp, 11 predicted proteins | sample AD_UKC083_MetaG_FD_89799 | JGI IMG/M metagenome (GOLD analysis project Ga0116172, IMG submission 89799) | Active sludge microbial communities of municipal wastewater-treating anaerobic digesters from USA - AD_UKC083_MetaG | ecosystem: Engineered > Bioreactor > Anaerobic > Digestate | place: USA...
CTCAGCAGATTGGTATAAAACCTTTGCTTCGCTTACAATATTCGGATTATAAGTAGTTATTGAAATTTTTTCTTCTTTAGTAACAGCAGGCATTTTAAGAATAACTGGTTTTCTCTCTTCTTCATTTTGAACAACCTTTTGAATTACTTTTTTGATAAGAAGTTTAGGGATTTCAGTTTTAATAATAAATAAACGCCTTGTAACCATTTCAGCTTTCTTCTCATTGAGTTCTCGCAAACTGCTACCATAAGTTTCTTTCAATTCATTATCAAGTGTGGCAACATTATTACCATCTAAATAAATTGTTGCATTTAGTTTATTATTGGCAATTTGACGTAAACATCGTGTACTTGCTTGAAGAAGAAAATTATTTGCACCCGATAGTTTGCGAATAAGTGCAGTTGCATATAAACTCGGACAGTTCCAGCCCTCAGTACCCTTGCCAACAAGCAAAATAACTCTATGTATTGCTTTCGGGTCGTTTAAAGCATTAAAACTGTCAATTTCTTCTTTTTTCGATGTTTGCGTATTTTTTAAAACAATTGTAGTTGGTTGTCCGATTTTAGCAAGTGCGGCTTCAATATGTGGTCGTCCTTCGAGTAAGGCATCTTCGGTTGGAAAATAAAAAGCAATTTTGCTATTACAACCGTCAATAGTTTTAATTGCACCATACTTATCCCAAAAATGTTGTATAATGTCCTCAATCATTTCTTTGGTGCTTTCAGAATCCTTTTTAATGCTGTAACTTCTAATGCCGTTTTCTAAACTTTTCAAAATATTATCTTGAATCCCTTCAGCTATGCCATACCAAAAGATTACATCTTTTAATGTTTGGGATTTATAGTAAGGTGTTCCTGTAGTATTTACAACGCAAATAATTTCTTTCTTTTCGTGAAGATAATTAATGGTGCTTCTTACTCTTTTTAATTCCTCTCCCAATTTTTGACCGTAGGTGTGGTGTGCTTCATCAGAAAAGATTCCTAAATTTGGCAAACTTGCAATTTTTTGAAGTCGTAAATTTGCGTGTAATTGTTCTTGCTTTTCTTTTTCTTCAAATTCAAGCTGTGTTTGTGTCGAACTTTTGCGGATTTTTCTCAACATTATTTTTTCGGTGTTTGTTACCACCAAATTATAATTTCCACCTTGTTCAACTGGTATATCCTTCTCGCCAGTTTTAGTATAAGTCAATTTTATGTTTGCCATAAATGGACGATATAAACGAGGCGGTATGATTTTATTAAATGGGATGTCTGCAATTTCTTTAAGTGATTCAATAATGGTCGTACCTGGTGCAAAAACCAAAGCATTTTTCATAAAATTTGCTTCGGGGTATTCGATACTCATTGCAAATTCTATCGCTATGATAGAGCCAATCAATATTGTTTTACCTGCGCCCATTGCTAAAGCAAGTATGTAACTTGGATAGCTCAATTCCAAAGATTCCTTTAAGGATTCAAGATTATTACGATTTACAAATTCATCATCGGTTTTAATTCTTTCAAGATAATCTTCATCATCCATAATCATTTGAAGAATTTCTTGCTTTTTGTCAATATTCAACGCCTGTAAAAAGTCAGACCTTTTTGGAAATAAGGTTTTGTATAAAGTAATAAAGTCAGGAGTGTTCTGCTTAATTCTCAAATACCAGTATACTTCCATTGCTCTAAACTGCGGTTCTCTCAAAAAACGCAATTTGCCATCTTCTTTAGCGAATAATAAAATCTCGGAAATAGCAGGAAAGTCATCAGATTGGTAATTATTATCTCTCCATTCCTTTGTTTTCTCCGCTAATATTTCAAATAAATTCATATAATTTCTTTCAAATTTTTAAAATCCAAATTTAGTCCTTTTTCGGGTGCGTTGGCAAGAAAACAGCTCTTTTGCAAGCTGAAGTTTCGGCTTGTGTGTCGGGGCTTGCAAATGTGCTGTTTTGTGTGTCGGCATTTTCATTTTTCTTTGTCTTTATGCAGCAAAAATTCCATTGTCATTCTGTCGTCTGTTTTGTCTTTTTACAATGAACGCTAACATTTGTGTATACGCCACTCATTTTGTGTATACGCCATGCTATGGCGTATATATTTGCATTATAAAAAACATAGTAACTTGATAATTAGAATTATATATTTTTTATAGCAACAATAGTTATGGCGTATATCCAATTTGTTAATTTACTCTCAACAAAGTTAAAGATTAAATTATACCAAACAAATACTTGCGATGGAAATATTGGGTATACAATGGCTTTTTTATCGTTTACTGGCTACATCATAATAGAAAACACATACCAATTTGTTAGTTAGCTCCAGCGGAGCGGTATAGATATCTTCGTGTAAGAAATAGTACACAGAGAAACACAAAGGATTCACGGAGTGGCACAGAGTTTTATATATTTTTTTCTCAGTGTATCTCCGTGTCTTCTTCGTGCTCTTCGTGTAAGAATAGTACACAGAGTTACACGGAGTATGTACGTTAGCTCTTAGCTCAGAAAACCACAAGGCTATTGCACAAAAACCCACTTAAAACGTGCTACTTTGTTCGGCTTTGAGCAAGATACGTTTGGCTTCTTCCTCTGCACGTTTGTTCAAGTTATCTGCCTGTTTTTGAGCTTCTTTTACCATTTCGCGAGCAGATACTTCGGCAGCTCGTTTAGTTAATGGATTGTTTGCCTGAGCAACCAATGCTTTGCCTTTTTTGTCGGCTTCGGCTACCAAACGCTCTCCAGCAACTTTGGCTTCTTGCAGTAATTTATCCGCTTCTTTGTTGGCTTGTTCCAAGGCTTTGGCTCTACGCAGGCGTGCATCTTCTACCGCTTTTTCTTTGGCATCGTCCACTTTTTGGGTTACTTGTGCTTTTATTTCTTGTTTTTTCTCCTCTACCACAGCTCCCAAAGTGCTAAGTAAGTCTACTTTTACTGTTGGCTTGGTAAATGTGCCCCCAACGGCTATTGCCATGTTAGAAAATTTGCCAAGATTAAGTTTGTCGGGCAAACGCACATTACCTGTGTAAGCAATGGATTGGTCTAATCCGGTTTGTCCACCAAGGGTAAAATCAACATCTTTTACTTTAAAGTTAAAAGGTTTCGTTGTTACTTTCCCATTATTAATTTCAAACATCATGGCAATATCTTTTACTACCATTGGCACAATATCATCACGTTTTAGCGATTTGGCTATGGCATTTAAGGCAGGTACATTTTCTAATTCTACTGATGAGGTGGTGAGTTTTCCACTGCCGATAAAACTGGCTAAATCGGGCATCATATCTTGTTGCAACAACGAATTAAACGAAAAAGTAGTAGAAAACTTACCCAAGGCATTGCCCAAAATAGGAGCAAACTTGCTCAGCGTTTCTACTTGTTTTGAAACCTCGCTGAACAATACATCTTGAATTTGCAAGGTAAAATCAACACGTGGTTTTTCGGGTTCGGTCGTGCTATACACACCGTTCATTAGCATTTTACCTCCAAACGCATTTACAGACATATTATTGATGGTTAACTCTCCATCGGCAATGGTCAATTTTCCATTTGCGTTGGTAAAATTCATTTTTTCGTACACCAACTCATCAAATGTGGCAGTACATACAAAATGGATATTTTTGGGCAATACGATTACGGACATTGGCTCCTCATCCGTTTCTTCTTGCACACTATCTTGTGGCATAAAATCGCTAGCGTTAAAATATCTTGATTGCAAGGCTAATTGTCCGTCTAAAGTTTGATTTTTAAGCACATACGGCACTACATTCTCCAATTTCCCTTGTGCTTGTATGTCGTTTCTGCCAATTTGCATATCTAATGTAGAAAGCTCTACAAAACGATTATTGATGAGAGCACTAGCCTTGTTTATTTTCAGTGCTTGTGGTAACGACGGGTATACAAGATGCATCTTCGTAATATCGATTTTTCCCGCAAACGTAAATTTATCGTACTGATTTTTTTCGTAATACGACATTCTGCCCGCTAGCAACATATCTACATCCAATAATCCTTGTAAGGTAATGCCTTGTTCTAATGGGTAGAACTCTTGTATGTCGGATAAATTCAGTTTGCCATTGGCTTTAAAATCCACATTTGGGTCCGACATAGGTGTAGTAATACGCATAGAGGCAGCAAAAGGATTGTTTCCCAAACGGAAAGCAAAACGTGACACATCAATTACTGTTTCATCCAAGGTTTTTCCAGGATTGGTAATGGCTGTTTTAATGGTTATTTGATCTAATTTTTTTGGTAAATCAGGATACTTAAACCACGCATTTTCTACCGCTAACTGCAAACCAAATGCAGGATAATAATCACCTACCATATCGCCTTTTACAAAACCAGTTAACGACACCTTGCCATCAGCTTGCAAGCTGGCAAAATCAGTAGCATATACAGCAGGTACAAGCGATAACAAAGACTTAAAATCGACCTCACTTGCCAACAACGTAATATCCATAGCCCACCCATTATCAATGCTTTTGAGCCAACCGTCAAAGGCAAAGGGAACAGCATTTAATTGCGACTGATTTTCGCTAAATGTAAACTTCATATCATTCAAGTTGGCATTGATAGTAGCATCGAAAACGGCACTAGCTTTGGATAGATACTCCATACCCTCCATCACGAATGTTACCGTTTCGGCAGTTGTTTTGGTTACAAGAAGTGAACTATCGGCAGTTAAATCGCCCGTAGTATGGTGGTTGATATTAGTAAGATACAATTGCATATCGCCTTCTTCGTCAATATAGGAAAAATTGGTGCGTTTAATTGTAAAATCTTGCAACTTAAAATGAAAAGCAAATGCTGAGGTATCTTCTACTGCCAAGGTATCTTCTTTCATTATATCCCAATTGGCTCTCCCATCAGGCAAAATACGCAACTTAACGGATGCTTCGTCAACTTCTATGCGTTTTACATCGTAACCATTATCGGCAAATAAACTTTTCAGGTTTACAACCATGCCAAAATCTTTGGCATAAAACAAGGTATCTGCTTCAAAATCGGCTACACCAACGATACTAAAATCTTGCAACTGAACGGTTGCATTTGGAAAATTGCGAATAAAACTCAATTTTATACCCGAAAAATCGGCTCGAGCGTTCAACAGTGCATTGACTTCTTGTTTTGCTAAGGTCAAAATCTTATCTTTGAAAAAGTAAGGAGCCGTAAGCAAGGTGGCAAAAACAAGAATAAACAACACTAAAAAACTGACAAGTATTCTTTTTACAATTTTATTCATAGTATAGCAACATTAAAAAATTATAGAAATCAGAAGAATGAAATTTAAACTACAAAAATAATAAAAAAGAATGCCTATACCTGTTTATCCCAGTTTTTTTTACTTCTTTTATGATTCTAGAAAAAATTTGCCCTACACACACGAAATTAAGTACATCTTCATAGTGCCATTTTGTATAATTATACCTATCTTAGCGATGAAATTGTAAAATGTTAACTCCATTTGTATTGTTACGATAATGACAGGAACAAAAAAAATATCCTATATTGAACAACAACAGCGAACAATAAAAGGCATGATAGCTTATTATTGCAAAAAGAAGCACCAACAAGGGCAACTTTGCGAGGAATGCAAAACATTAACAGCTTATGCGTTAGCTCGTTTAAGTGCCTGCAAATACGGCGAAAACAAACCTAGTTGCCGCAAATGCCCAACTCATTGTTATGCTCCCAATAAACGCAAAATGATGGAAGAACGCATGCGTGTAGTAGGTCCAAAGATGGTATATTTACGCTACTTCCTTTCTGCTTATGAAAATTATTAAATCAATAAAAAAAGTATCTATATGACTAATTACATGAATCCTTGGCACCACGTATCGCCTCATACTACGCAAACGGATAGTGTGCAAGCAATTATCGAAATACCCAAAGGAAGTAGGGCAAAATACGAACTCGACAAAGAAAGTGGCTTAATTAAACTCGATCGAGTGTTGTACTCATCAGTGTATTATCCTGTAAACTACGGATTTATTCCGCAAAGTTATTGCAACGACAAAGACCCATTGGATATTTTGGTGCTATCAATGATTGAACTTACCCCCATGTGTATAGTAACTGCCAAAGTTATTGGAGTAATGCAAATGGTAGATAGCGGTGCAACTGACAATAAAATAATAGCAGTAGCAGCTGGCGACCCAAGTGTGAGTCATTACAACGATATAGAGGAACTGCCACCTCATTTTATTTCGGAATTAAGAAACTTTTTCGAAGACTATAAAAAACTGGAAAAGAAACACGTAGAGGTAGATGAATTTTTGAATAAAAAAGCTGCTTTGGAGATTATTGCCGAGAGTTTTGTATATTACGATACTACGTTTAGAAAATAAGCATGCAAAAAGAGGGACAAGACATACAGGTTTTTTGGTTTCGTCGCGACCTGCGTTTGACTGACAATGTTGGTCTATACAATGCCTTGCAAGACAAACGATATCCTGTATTCCCTCTATTTATTTTCGATACAGACATTTTATCTTCACTGCCTTCTACGTATGATAAGCGGGTAGATTATATTCATCAAATTCTTACATCTCTTAACCAAGAATTGCATCAATTAGGCTCATCGTTGATGGTAGAAATTGGCAAACCAACCGAGGTTTTCGAAAAATTGACCACTCAATTTACGATTAAAGCAGTACATACAAACTCTGATTATGAGCCTTACGCCATTCAACGCGACAAAGAAGTACGTTCGTTGTTGCATACAAAAGGAATCACCTTACATACCTATACTGATCAAGTTATTTTTGCACCAGGCGAAGTAATAAAAGCAGACGGAAGTCCTTATACTATTTTTACGCCGTTTTCAAAAATATGGCTACGTACATACGAGCAACTACCTCATCAAGAATATACCGCTGACGCATATAAGAAAAATTGGTTGTCAACACCTGCTCAAGAAATACCATCACTCGCAAAATGTGGATTTAAAAAAACGAGCATACAGTACACACCCCCCAGTATCCCCTACTCGATTATTGACAACTATACAGATACACGAAATTTTCCAGCCATAAATGGCACTTCAACACTAAGCATCCATCTACGCTTTGGAACCATAAGCATCCGACAATTGGCACGCATAGCTTTTACACGTAATCATACGTATGTAAGCGAACTGATTTGGCGAGATTTTTTTATGCAAATCTTGTATTTTTTTCCACACGTACAAACAAATGCTTTTAAACCAAAATACGATGCTATTGAATGGAGAAACGATACCGCAGAATTCAGTCGATGGTGCGATGGGACTACTGGATATCCATTGGTAGATGCAGGAATGCGTCAACTAAACGAAACGGGCTGGATGCACAACAGAGTAAGAATGGTAGTAGCTAGTTTTTTGTGCAAACATTTATTAATAGATTGGCGTTGGGGCGAAGCGTATTTTGCCACCAAGTTGATGGATTATGATTTATCCGCCAATAATGGCAACTGGCAATGGGCAGCAGGTTGTGGCTGCGATGCAGCACCCTATTTTAGAGTATTCAACCCTACAGAGCAAGCAAAAAAGTTTGATTCAAACAGCGAATACATTCGTCAATGGATACCTGAAGTAGACACAAACAAGTATGCTACACCCATCGTTGAACACACATTTGCACGTAATCGGGCTATCGAAACGTATAAAAAAGCTATATCAGGGTAAATTCTCACAAAAAAGGCTTAAAAAGGTAAAAAAAAGCTATATAAAGTAGAATATTTTTTTCTATCTTTGCCACAAATCAACACACCACCTATGATTTTAGCCACGATATTTGAAACAACACTACCTTTAACCAATCCTGTGTTGAAATTTTTGTTAATTCTTATCATCATCTTAGCCGCACCCATATTCTTAAATAAAATAAAAATCCCTCATTTGCTTGGATTAATTATTGCAGGAGCCATCATTGGTCCTTTTGGGTTAAATTTAATCGAACGTGATAGTGGAATCATTCTTTCAGGGACAGCCGGTTTGCTATATATCATGTTTTTAGCAGGCTTAGAAATAGATATTGTTGATTTTAAGAAAAACACAAGTCGTAGTCTTGTTTTCGGGATGTACACGTTTATCATTCCTATGGTATTAGGCATATTGGGCAGTATATTCATTCTTCAATTTTCTATTACCACATCGGTACTTCTTGCCAGTATGTTTGCTTCCCATACCCTTATTGCCTACCCCTTAATTAGCAAATTGGGTGTAGTAAAAAATAAAGCTGTAACAATGGCAGTAGGAGGCACGATGATAACAGACACACTTGCTTTATTGGTATTGGCAGTAATAGTTGGGATGGCAAATGGCGAGGTTAATAGCGATTTTTGGATTCGCTTATCGGTTTCCCTTTTAGCATTTGGATTAATTATAACTATCCTATTTCCAATAATTGCACGATGGTTTTTTAAGAAATTTGATGATAATGTAGCCCAATATATTTTTGTGTTAGCAATGGTCTTTTTAGGAGCTACTTTAGCTGAATTAGCTGGTATAGAGGCTATTATTGGGGCATTCTTAACGGGGTTAGCTTTAAATAGACTCATACCACATACTTCTCCGCTCATGAATAGAGTGGAATTTGTGGGAAATGCCATTTTTATTCCTTTCTTCTTAATCGGTGTAGGAATGTTGGTTGATTACCGAGCATTTTTTAAAGATTGGGAAACCTTAAAAGTAGCAGCAGTAATGACTATTATCGCTACATTAGCAAAATTTTTAGCAGCTTGGCTTACTCAAAAAACATACAAACTTAGTCTTGATGAACGAAGAATTATTTTTGGATTAAGCAATGCACAAGCAGCAGCCACCTTAGCCGCGGTATTAATTGGATACAATCTTCAAATTTTCGATGCTAGTGTGCTAAACGGAACTATTTTGATGATATTAGTAACCTGTACAATTGCATCTTTTCAAGCTCAAAAAGGAGCAAAAAATATTGCTTTATCCGAAGATTTAAAATCTTCAACGGGTGAAGTTGAAACAGACGAACGCATTCTAATTGCCATTAACCAAGAAAACAATTTAGAAGAATTGGTAAATTTAGGGGTAACAATTAAGTCAAAACACAACAAAAAAGGGCTGTATGCTTTACATATTATTGACAACGACGAATCACAGAACAATAACGAAAAACAAGCGAAAAAGCTGTTACAACAAGCAGGACGTATTGCTGCTGCAACTGATACTAAATTAAATGAACTATTGCGCTACGATATTAATTTAGTAAATGGAATCACAAGTAGCCTAAAAGAGCAACGCATCACCGATTTAATTTTAGGCTTAAACAATGAAAAAGGGATTTCAGATGGATTTTTTAGCAACCTTACTTTAGGCATATTGAGCAAGTCGAACCCTACCACCTTAATTTATAAACCAACACAACCTTTTGGCACAATTAAGCGCCATTTGGTAATTGTACCTGATAAAGCTGAAAAAGAAATAGGATTTCCTTTTTGGATTATCAAAACATGGAATATCGCACGCAATTCGGGAGCAAAGATTGTCTTTTACTCAAGTATAGATACCCAAAAAGTAATTCGAGAAATTCAATCCAAACATCCAATCGAATGCACCTTTAAAGAGTTTTCAGATTGGGATGATTTTTTAATATTATCAAGAGATATTGAGGCAAATGACAACTTAATTGTTATTCTGAGTCGCAAAGACAAACCCTCTTATACCCCATCTATGCAACGTATACCCTCATATCTCAATAAATATTTTGAGGGAAATAGTTATATACTGGTTTATCCAATGCAAGTGGGCGTAGGAGAAACGTCTATGATGGACATTTCTAACCCTACCATTTTAGAACCTATTGAAAAATTGGATGAAATTGGAAAAACAATAGCAAAAATATTTAGAAAAAAAATATAACCTACATAGAAATGAACATATTTCTAAAAAAACTTGTATCACATGTTACTATCATCCCCGAACTAGATGAATTCGATGCTATCCATTCTAGTATTGTTAAGGATATTGCTTTTAAAGGGACTAATTTATGGATTATGATGTTTGCTATCATTGTAGCCTCTGTTGGTTTAAATATGAATTCAACAGCCGTGGTGATTGGTGCTATGCTTATCTCTCCGCTTATGGGTCCAATCAATGGCATGGGGTATAGCATTGCCACGTACGATATTGCCTTATTTAAACGTGCAGTAAAAAACTTTTCTTTTGCCGTAATTGCCAGTTTGGTTGCCTCTACGATATACTTCACTTTAAGCCCCATATCAACAGCTCATTCTGAATTACTTGCCCGCACAAGCCCATCTATATACGATGTACTGATTGCCTTATTTGGGGGCTTAGCTGGTATTATTGCCATTAGTAGCAAACAAAAAGGAAATGTTATACCAGGCGTAGCCATTGCAACAGCCCTTATGCCTCCGTTGTGTACAGCTGGGTACGGATTGGCTACTTTTCAGATGAATTTCTTTTTTGGTGCCATCTACTTATTTACTATCAATACTGTATTTATAGCCTTAGCTTCCTTATTTGTCTCTCAGTTGCTAAAATTTCCAATACGCACATTAATTGATGAAAGAAAAAAACGACGTGTAAACCGGTATATTTCTACAGTTATTGCTATTGTATTTTTACCTAGTATTTATTTTGGTTACACTTTGGTGGTGAAAGAAAAATTTACCGAAAATGCAACTAAATACATCTCTAACGTAAGTTTGCTCGACGATATATACCTACTAAAGAGCGATATAGATACTAAAAACGAGTCTATTTCTCTTGTATATGGAGGCAGTTCCATGGATGATGAAACACGCCAATCTATTATAGATAAAGCGAAGGATTTTAATCTTGATAAAGCACAAATTTTAGTTCGTCAGGGATTTACCTTTGATGGTGCAGAAGAACACAATGCCGAGCTATACAAATTACGATTGGAGTTGAGCCATGTGGATACGCAATTAGCCATTAAGCAACAGAAAATTGATAGCATACAGCAACAACATGAAATGGGGAAAATTATTTTAAAAGAAATCAGAACTATGTATCCTCAAATTCAAGCATGCACCTTTACACAAGGTTTCTCGCATCATATCAATAAAGAAAAAGAGGCACAACAAACACAGATTATTTTATTTTCACTTGAAGGAGATACAATAAGTACTGACAATAAATCAACCATTAGAAATTGGCTTAAAACCCGTTTGCAGGAAGATCAAATACGAGTATATTATAACTAAAAAGAAAAATGGAGTCTAGAACCCACTTAAAAAACGGGGCGAAACCGAAAAGCCTTACGAGTAGGAAAAAACATAAATTTATTTTTATGAAAAATTTAAAAACACTTTTCGCATCATTTGCAATTGTTGCTATGATGTCAAGTTGCTCTCTGACTTTACCAGTAGCAGCTACAAGCAACCCTGTTGGAAACAAAGTAGGAACAGCAACCGCAACAGGATTCTTGGGAATTTTATTTTTTAATGCAGATGCAAGCATCAGAACTGCAGCTAAAAATGGTGGAATTACAAAAATTTCAACAGTTGACATCAAGCAAGGCAATGTGCTGAATTTAATTGTAACCTATGAAACAATTGTAACAGGTGAGTAATTTTTCATCAAAGTCAAAGGGAATACTCCCTTTGACTTATTTTAAACATAACTTATGAAAAATTTAATACTATATTTATCAATTTGTATAACAATTGCGAGTTGCAGTTTTAAACAAGATTCAAATGTGCTTTTGTTCAACAATATTTCGTTTGAATTACATGAAGGTGAAAAAGTTGTAAAAATTGACCCCAAGAAAAAAGAGATTTTTGATTCGTATTTTAACAACAAGTCAATTCAGATTCCTTTATTTAAATGCATAAAATCAGATAATTATATAATTTTTATTGGAATACCATTCAATACATCAGTAAAAGAATTGACTAATTATCGCCTGAAAAACACTTTACATGAAACGTTTTTCGAAAGCGATTCTATTACTTATTATTATAAAACATACAAAAATCAAGAAGAGCAAGTTACCATCTACACAAGGAACTTTAGCGATAATCTAGTGTATGTTTTAGCGATATCAGATTCAGCAAAAATATCTGATACATTATTTAATTTAGAAACACTTCCAAAACGGTTTCATAAATAAAAGACACAAGAACATGTTTAAAAGACATTACTATACTCCACCTTACATTCTGATTTCGTACATTGTATTATTATTAATTTTTAGCGGATGTTTATCTATTAAACCTTCTGCCAGTAAGTCTGGGAAAAAATATTTCGAGACCTTTTATGTTGGTGAAGAAGGAACACAATATTTTATAAAACCTATTTCATTCATAGATGAAAATTTATATGAAGAATTAAGTATAGACATTACCTTTAGATACAGAAACATAATTAAAGATTCTGCGATAGTAAATTTTAGCATTAGAAGCTCAGATATTTACAAAAACGTAGATACTTACAAACTTTCAAATAAAAAGATTGAAATACAAACCGACAGAGTAGAACTTATATACAACGAAAAAAATAATAAAGGATATATATCACGACATTCAACAAAAGTTAGCTTAAATGAATTAAAAGAATTATTTAACAATGATGATTGGTTAATCACTGTTGAAAACTCATCTAAAATAACCAATTACAAAGCAAATAGAAAAACAATTAGGGTTATAAACACAATTAGAGATAGAGTTTTTATCCTAATGTGAACTGATTAATTTATATGTATGTAAAACAGCCCATAATTTCATCAACGACACCCAAGCAAAGATTTTGTGCCGAACGGGAAACAAAAGGGTAAAAACGAAGTATAGATCCTTCGCTACAAATTCTTTCCTTACAAACAGTCTGGTAAATTTGAATAAATATTAAGAAATCAGAAACTGGCATTTAAGTCACTAAATAATAAAAAAATGAACTTCTTGCGTGGAATAATTATTATGTTATTTGCTATGGTTAGCAGTTTTCACTCGTATAGCAAAAATGGTAATTCAGCAAATGAATCTCTTTGGAAGCACTATTTTATGCCCTCAGTAGGCATTGAATTGATAACATTTCGCGATTTGGCTACTTCGCCCTTATTTTATGATGGTGTGGGTTTGGCTGGAAGCATAGCTTGGCAATGGGAACATCCCAAAAATGAAACAAAATTTGCCTTATATGCCACGTCTAGTACTACAACTTCACGAACACCATTAAGTGCATTTTTTCAAACAAGCACATCTTCTTCTTTTCTAAGTGGCAGTGTATATGTGCACTCCCTCTTTACACTACCCTCTCTTTCCAACGACAAACGAACAGTGCAACTAGGTGGAGCTATGGCTAACACATGGAATATTCGTAGCAATCCCTCTTTATTCAACAATGGGTTTGGCATGGAAAGTTTTGCCAATCTGTTCCTTTCAGGAAAAGGCATATATGATATTTCTAGAAAACATAGTGTAGTACAAGATTTTGTATTATTCACTCGTACACTTCAACCCGCAAAACGAAACATATCATTACAACTTAATATAGGATTGCTCAATCTTAACTACAGACCCGGATACGCATACAACGCTGACGTAGCTTTAGATGGGTCTAATACAGACCCATTAGCCTTTTTGCTTGATGGACATGTATGGAAAATCAATGGTTATAGGCTGGGAACTCAACTTGACTACACCAAATACATCCCCAATGGCAACGGGCATCGCTGGTCGTACATATGGGATATAGCACAGGCTCCTGGACGTTTCGAGCCTTTTGAAATGGTAACGCACCGCATTCAATATACATTACTTATACAAACTAAATAACATACTGTCATGAGAACAACACTTTTATGTCTTTTGATAGCACTTACTTTGTCATCGTGCGAAGATTATTTTTTTGAACCCGACAAAGCCTCTTCCAACCCATACGATAATTTTGAATATCTATGGAATGAACTAGACAAAAAATACAGCTATTTTGAACTAAAGAATATCGATTGGGACGAAATGAAAACAACCTACGAAGCTCGCCTTTACCCAAACATGAGCGAAACAGAGCTGTTCAATACCCTAGCCGATTTAATGAACGAACTACGTGATGACCATAGTAACTTGGTATCGCCATTCAATGTATCTGTGTATAACGTGCCTCTTACAAAACCTGCTAACTATCATGCACGTACAATAGATGAATTTTACATACCACATGCTGAACGAACAGGTTCATTTAAGCATGCAATGCTCTCAGGTACCAATATTGCATACATTCGTTATGCAAGTTTCTCTGATGATATTTCTAATACTCATCTTGATTATTTATTAGATAAATACCGCTATACTGATGGTATCATATTGGACTTACGCGACAATGGAGGAGGTAGCATGTTTAACATTCCTATGTTATTAGAACGCTTTATCGACTCACGCACCTTGGTCGCTTATACACTTACCCGTAACGGAAAAGGAAGAAATGATTTTTCGGACAGAGCTACTTTTTATATGAACCCATACAAGGGAACACGATATACTAAACCCATAATGGTACTTATTGACCGTGGCTCGTATAGTGCAACAACATTTTTTGCATTATCAACCAAGGCAATCCCAAATTTAACCCTTGTAGGCGATACTACTGGTGGCGGTGGCGGTATGCCTAATGGCGGTCAATTACCCAATGGATGGACCTATCGATTTAGCATATCTCAACTACTTGACCTTGATGGGAACAATTACGCCGAAGATGGTGTTCCGCCAGATATTTTGGTAAGTTTCGATTGGACAGATTTGACCAAAGACGAAATTATTGAACGTGCGATACAAGAAATAGACTAAAAAACTTGCTATTTTCAGTATTTATGAGTAGTTTTGAAGAGTACTCTAAACTGTCAATCATATGAAAATAGCATGCTTTAGTACAAAATCGTACGACAAAGAATATTTATCAAAAGCTATAGTTGCACCACATAGCATCGTATTTTTCGAAGAATCGCTCAACCCAAACACCGTTGGTTTGCTTACTGGTTTTGATGGCATTTGCGTATTTGTAAACGACAAATTAGATAACAACCTTTTACAACAAATAGCAAGTGCTGGTATTAAAGCCATCTTTTTGCGTTGTGCAGGTTTTAATAACGTAGTCATAAGCACTGCAACATCATTGGGAATAAAAGTATATCGTGTACCCGCCTATTCTCCCTATGCAGTAGCAGAACACGCAGTAGCACTGGTTCTTACCCTAAACAGAAAAACACATAAAGCATACAACCGCGTAAAAGAATATAATTTTTCGATAGAACGCCTACACGGATTTGATGTGCATGGCAAAACAGTAGGTGTAATTGGCACAGGGACTATTGGATTGGTTTTTGCCAAAATAATGCTTGGTTTTGGGTGCAAGGTAATCGCATTCGACCCAACAGAATCTGACGATGCCAAACAACTAGGAATCCAGTATGTAGCCTTAGAAGATGTACTAAAACAAGCTGATATCCTTTCGTTACATTGCCCACTCAATCAGCATACCCGACACATGATTAGTACCAAAGAATTTAGCATAATGAAGCACGGGGCAATGTTAATAAACACCAGCAGAGGGGCACTTATCGATACCAAAGAAGCAATAGAAGCTCTTAAAACAGGTGCATTGGGTTACTTGGGGTTTGATGTATATGAGGAAGAAGA
>Ga0116172_10002586_pt1 | contig 15597 bp, 14 predicted proteins | sample AD_UKC083_MetaG_FD_89799 | JGI IMG/M metagenome (GOLD analysis project Ga0116172, IMG submission 89799) | Active sludge microbial communities of municipal wastewater-treating anaerobic digesters from USA - AD_UKC083_MetaG | ecosystem: Engineered > Bioreactor > Anaerobic > Digestate | place: USA...
AATACCGAGCCAAGCTTCGGATGTCTTAATAGACAACCGTTGAAGGTGTAACGACTATCCCGAAAGGGAGTACACAATAAGCATTGTGGAAGCGCCGGACATCCTAAACAAGGATGATGATATAGTCTGATCTCCCGAGTAATTGGGAGTTCTTCTTCGGAAGAAGATAAGAAGTAGCGACTCTTATCAAACGCTAATGGGTGACGCAATGTGCGTTGTCGCGCTCTTTACAAAAGAGGCACAACAAGAAGCAAAGGAAAAAATGCATCCAGTATTCGCAGAATCAATGTGGACAGATGTTACATCAGCAGCAACTAGTCCATATAAAATAAAATTAGATGCAGCAACAGCAATCTATGCCGCTACTAAATAAATATATTTTGTGGAGTATTTATTATGAAAAATAAAAGAATTAGAATAAATGAATCTGTGTTTACATCACTTAATAATAGAAACGTTAATTATAATGTAAATATAAATCCAAGTATGAGCAATCCAAGAATTATTTCAAATGATCCAAATGCATTTAAAACTCCATTTGGAACAAAATCCGTGTTCTCTTTTGTTGACCATTGTGCTGAACTTCGTCCATGGCAACAAAACATCTCAAAGCAATTAGCAGATACAAATCATGATTTTTATCTTATGGCTCAACCTGGTGGTGGAAAGACAGGACCGGTTGTATGCTATTGGGTTAATGATATTTTAGGATTAAGTACTAAACCATATCCATATAATCAACCTCAACAAGCAACTGTTTTAAGAGATATTGATAGATTAATTCAATTATTAACAAAACCACAAGATATAGATCAAATTATTTGGTTAGCTCCAATTCAAGCACTTAATAATAATATTGAAATAGAATATACTGAGAGATTTGTAGGTGGAATAATTATTCAATTTTTAAATAGATTTGTAGAATTAAGTAAAAATAACGAGATAATATTGAATATTTTCCCAACTGCAAACACATCAATTATAAGTGCAATTAGAGAAATGGGCAACAATTCAAGAGAAACAAATCTTTCTGAACAATTGATCAATATGATACAAAGCCCAGATCCAAATGCCTCAAATCCAACAGATTCTATGACTGGTCAACCAATACTAGATCAAAATGGTCAACCATTACAAAATCCAATTCGAAATCATCAATATGTTTCAAGAAATTATACGGAGACTTTTAGACAGCAACTTGGAGAACTTGTAAAACAATTTACTAGAAAGTGTCTAGTTGGTATTAGACAAGAAAACACAGATACTCATTTGATAACTGGTACAAATTATCCAAAACCATTTGTTGGGTGTATCTACGAATCAGTAAGTTCAATTATTGATAATCCAAATTATAATAAATTACGATTGATCGTATGTGATGAAGCACAACGGTTACAAGGTTCTCCAGATTCTGATGATGTGAGAAGAGCAAAACAAATTGCAAACAGTATGCATACATTTTTAATGAATAATAATACAAAATCTGCCAAAATGGTCATGTTAACAGGAACAGTACATCCAAATACAGCCAAAAATATGATGCATTTTTTAAATGCAACCTATAATAGAAAATTTAAACCTGGAACACTAGTTATATCTCCAGATCGAAATCCATCTAATATTAGTGTCTTCCCGATGACAAGATTATCGGACAAATACACACAATTAAGAATTATTAATAATATTCTTCGTCGCGGTGAAAAGAGAGTTGCGTTTATAATTTTTGGAAAAGAAAAAATTAATGATCTTGTAGATGCCCTCGCACCCTCTGAAAGTGGATACATTCCAACTAATCGTCCTCTCTCACAAAGTGGTACACGTTCTTTATATGGTAAACATAACATTAAAGAAATTATGGGCATGGGGCAAGATATTAATCATGTCTCTGATCCAAGATTACGAAGAGCGGCAAGCAATGGGATTGGGTTTTTATATCGACAAAAAGGAGAAATGGATGCCCAACATCAAAGAGATTCAATAATTGTACAAAATCTTTTTATGTCCGGTAAGATTCGAGTATTATTATGTACAGATGCTATAAGAGAGGGACTCAATATTTCAATTGATACTATGTATATCCCTACAATTAAAAAACCTTCTGGAGAAGGAATGAAGCCAATGGAAATTGGTGGGTTAGCACAATTAGTAGGCCGAGTTGGTAGACGAGAAGGAGTATCTGGAACTATTTATACATCACCAGAAGATGTGTCACCAATTATGACCGCTTTAAGTGGAGATTTTGAAAATTATAAAGAACAATCATTCGAATTTCCAGATAGTGAAGGAATGGATCCAGATAATCCAGAAAAAAAATATAGTAGATTTAGACAAATTGGAGCTAAATATAATAAACTAGAAGCTGCTTTAAATTATTGGACAGGTGTAATAAGAGGGAGAGGATGAAAATAGCATTTACTGGAAGTCATGGAACAGGTAAAACTACAAGTATGTTCAGTTATGCACATACTGCTAAATTAGAGAATCCAAATTCAAGAGTAGAAGTTTTTCATGAAAATGCTTCTAGAGCTCCAAAAGGATTATTTAATAAGAAGGGTACAAAGGAATCTCAATTGTGGATATTTACAAATCAATTAAGATCAGAAATTGAATTGACTAATATTTATGATATTGTTGTGTGTGATAGAACTGTATTAGACCCAATTGCATATGCAATATATATGGGATTTCAAGATTTAGCAAATAAAATGTTTGATTTGTCATTAGATCATTTATCCTCATATGATATGATTATTTTTAAACAAATTAAAACAAATGATTACCTTAAAGATTGTCAACATAGAGACACTAATGATATTGGATACCGGCAAAGAGTTGAAACCATTCTACTTAGTTTATATGAGACAGCGAGAATAATGGGCTCTGAAAAATTCAGAATGGTATGATTCCAATAATTTCAATTTTTATATAGAAATATTATTTGTAGAAAAAGAGTATTCCTGTTCAAGCAGGGTGGTGGCTCTCCTCCACTATAAGGAGAGCACTTTTCTTTTTTTTGTTTTTAATTTAAAAATTGTTGGGGAGGAATGAATGGATTTTTCAAAACTTTATGATTATGACGATATCAAATTTGAAAATAAGCATGTAAAGATCTTAAATGAAAAGAAAGAAATTATTTTTGAGGACAATATTGAATTTCCTATAAATTTTGACGACAATGCTGCTGCAATTGTAGCTAGTAGATATTTATGTAATAATTCCAAAAATAAAGAAACATCTATTAAACAAATGTTTAACAGAGTAAGCAACACGATAACAACTTGGGGATGTTATAATAAATATTTTGATTCTGATCCAGATCTTAAAAAAGCAGATGAATTTAATAGCAAATTAAGATATTATCAAATTCATAAATATTTCGCGTTTAACAGTCCCGTATATTTCAACGTAGGACTTCAAGAAGCTCCACAATCAAGTGCATGTTTTATTCTCAGTATTGAAGATAATATGGAATCAATTACTGAAGTAAGTAAACTTGAAGCCAAAATTTTCAAAAAAGGTTCTGGAGCTGGATCTAACTTAAGTGCACTTAGAAGCTCTAAAGAACCAGTGTCTGGTGGTGGAAAAGCAAGTGGTCCGGTCTCTTTTTTACGCTCTCATGATGTGCTCGCTGGAGTCGTTAAATCAGGAGGCACATTAAGAAGGTCAGCAAAATTATCTTGTCTTAATATAGATCATCCAGATATTGAAGAATTTATTGATTGTAAATTATTTGAGGAAGAAAAATTAGCCATATTAAGAAATTCTGGTTTATCTGCGAGAGCTGGATATGATTTATCTGATGAAGTCTTTTTTCAAAATACAAATCTATCCGTGAGAGTTACAGATGATTTTATGAAAAAAGTTGAAACTGATTCGGAATGGAATACTAAATTTATTAAATCTGAGAAAATTTGTAAAACATATAAAGCAAGAAATTTACTAAAGAAAATAGCTGAAACTAGTTGGAAAATTGCTGATCCAGGATTGCAGTTCCATGACACATTTAATAAATGGAATACGTTAGCTAATGCTGGAGAGATTGTAGCAACCAATCCGTAAATAAAGCCATGCGGCTTTCTAGAGTAATCTAGATCGAATAATCCGGTGAATTCGGTGAAACTCCTACCAGATAATTAATAGATTATCTGAGGACAATACCGAGCCAAGCTTTGGTTGTCTTAACAGACAACCATTGAAGGTGTAACGACTATCCCGAAAGGGAGTACGCTGATAAGCGATTGATCAGTGGAAGCGCCGGACATCCTTAGAAAATAAGGATGATGATATAGTCTACTCTGTATAGTAATATACAGCTGCTTGAAAAAAGCGAGTAAGAGAGTTGCGTCTCTTATTGAATAATATGGTGGTGAATTTGCATCATTAAACGACACAAGCTGCAATCTAGCATCAATAAACTTATTGAAATTTTTCTCAAGAGATAAAGATAATAAGGTTATATTCGATTATAAAACCTTTGAAGATGTTGTTAAAACAGTTATTACTGCTCAAGATATTCTTATTGATAATTCAAGTTATCCAAACGATAAAATCACAATCAATTCTAAAAAATATAGAAATCTCGGATTAGGTTATACTAATCTTGGTGGATTATTAATGTGGTTAGGAATACCATATGACAGTGATGAAGGAAGATCTTTAGCAACAAGTTTAACAGCAGCAATGACAGCAATTGCATATGAAACAAGTGCAGATCTCGCCGATAAGATTGGCCCATTCGAAGGTTTCGAAGAAAATAAAACATCATTAATAAAAGTTTTAAATCAACACTGGGAAGCTTTAAATAATTATTCAGTAATTACAAATTTAGATACCGAAATTAAAACTTTTGCAACTAATATTTGGACTAAAGTAATCAAAAGAGATAAATTTAGAAATGCCCAAGTAAGTTTATTAGCTCCCAGCGGAACAATTAGTTTCATAATGAATTCTATTACAACTGGAATTGAACCAGAATTTAGTTTAATTAGATATAAAAGATTAGCTGGCTCAGAAGGCGCGACTATTAAAATTGTCAATCCTGTCGTTGAAGAATCTCTTAAATATCTAGGATATAACGAAATTGAAATTCCTTTACTTATTAAAGAATTAGCTGGAGAATGTGATCCTAAAACTCCATCTCATTTTAGAAATAATGATAAAAATATATTTCTTACAGCTGCTCCAATTCCCGGAACAAAGTTATGCATTAATTATATGGGTCATGTTAAAATGTGTGCAGCGGTACAACCATTCTTAAGTGGAGCTATAAGTAAAACAATTAATCTTCCAAAAGATGTAACAGTTGATGAAATTTATAATCTTTATATCCAAGCTTGGAAGATGGGATTAAAAGGTATTACAATATATAGAGATGGAAGTAAAAATTTTCAACCATTAACAACAGATGATAAAAATTCATCTTCTGAACCGGCAAGAGCTGAAAAATTGATTAGAAAGAAACTTCCAGACGAAAGACCCGCAATTACTCATAAATTCAGAATTGGTGGTTCAGACGGGTATATCACTTGTGGATTATACCCCGATACTGGAAAACTTGGAGAAATTTTTGTTAATGTATCTAAAGAAGGTTCCGCCTTGTCTGGATTCGCTGACGCATTAGCAACGGTACTAAGTATTGCAATTCAATACGGTGTACCTGTAAAAGAATATGTAAGAAAACTTTCACATTTAAAATTTGAGCCGAATGGATTCACATCAAATCCAGATATTAGAATTGCAAATAGTATGGTAGATTATATTGCAAGATATATTGGATTAAAATTTTTACCAAAAGAAGATCAGCTTGAACTGGGATTAATTTCATCAAACAAAGATAAGAATGGAACATTATTGGAAAAACAAACTTTACAATCTCATCATGATCAAGACATTGGTCCAGCTTGTCCTAATTGTGGAAGCATAATGCGACGATTAGGTTCATGCTATTTTTGCAATAACTGCAGTTATAACACTGGAAGTTGTGGATAAATCAATATAATTAAATATTGTCATGAGTAAAGTGATAACATAAGATACATCTTATGTTTGATCTTTATCCATGACAATTCAATACTAACTCGAAAGGACATTTTTGCCAAATGGAATATCCTTGCACTTCTTGCCCACATAAAAATCGTCACAAAGAAAAATGTCTTCAAGCACCAAATACATGTTTACTCCTAGTTAAATATCAACAACAATTGGATAAACAAAATGGACCACCAAACGACACAACTAAAAACTATTCAATTGATATGACATATTCTATGAATCTCAATTTAAGAACAAAAGCAAAATCACCCCATATGTAGGAGTTATTATGATTTCAATTATTAAGTTATTTGAAAATTTTGGATTACCATGGTCTTCACAAAATAAATTTGGATCAAAAAAGAATCTTCCAAAACTACCTACTAAAATGTTTGCTGGTAGAGTATCTAAGATCAAAAAAATGAATAATAAATTATCAAGTTTAAATAATAAGTTTAGAGGTGTTTAATTATGTCAATATCAAATGTAATTATTTCAACACCAGATGACGTGTATAATCTGATAAAATCTGGAAAAGAATTATCAACTAAATTCCCATATAATCATTCAAAAAAGACTAATGGAAAAGTTATAAATCTTCAACTGGGAAGAATATGGATTAATAATCTTCTACCAGATGACTTTCCACTAATCAATGAACCAGTAGACAAGAAAAAATTAGATGGATTAATTATTGATCTTTATCATAAATATGGAACTGAAGAGACTTCAAAAATTATAACCAATTTACAATCTGAAGCTTTTAAATTAGCTACGCTATCTCCAAATACTTTTAATATTAATATTTTTATACCTCCTAAAGAATGGATAAAAAAGAAAGAAGAATTTCAAAAAACTGCTAGTAAACTTTCACCATTAGAGTTTAAAAAAGAAGCAGAAGTTTTAACAAAAGAATTAATTAAATATATTGAAGATTCTGGATTCCGTATTGAAAATGTTCTATCTTCTGGTGCAAAAGGAAATCCAATATCAGACTGGGGAGCTTTATTAATAGCTAAAGGATATGTTATCGACGTAGAGGGTAAACTTTTAGGACCTATTACGAATGGCTTGAATGATGGTTATGGGAAAATTGAGTATTATCAAGCCGGATCAGAAGCCCGAAAGAATTTTTATATGAGATCAGCATTAACTGCACATCCAGGATATTTAACAACAAAGATGGTAAAAGCTAATGCCGGTTTACAAATCGATGAAAAACTCAAAGATTGTGGCACTAAGAAAACTTTTGAGTTGCTAATCACTAAAGATCTTGTTAATTTAGTTTTACAAAGAAATTATGTGAATCAAGCCGGTAATATTAAACAAATAGAGAATGCAGAACAAGTATTGGATAAAAAGATTAAATTGAGATCTCCATTATATTGCAAATCTGAAAAAGGAATATGTCCAACTTGTTATGGAAATTTATACAAAACCTTAAATACTCATAATGTTGGAATATTGGCCGGAGGAGCAATCAATACTGTTGGAATCAACGCCATGATGAAAATGAGACATAAATCATCTTCTATAGCAACAAAAGAAGTTGATTTTATTGATATGGCAAAAAAGGCAGGAGTAGATGTAAATTCATTTAAAGATGTTTTAATCGTAGAAAAGAATTCTGTTACGGCTAAAATTCCATGTTCAATAATTGTTGATTCTTCAGATTATGATGATGTATCTCTAATTGATTGTGGTGATAAATATCAAATTAATGGGGTTCTCAACATTCAATATGGTGATACAGCGGAAAATATTGGATTTATTACTTTACCATATGCAATTATGGTAGATTGTTTTAAACCGGCGGACATATCAATTGATGGTCATATAATTACCATGAATTATGAGTCTGGAGAATTGATGATTAGACAGGAGTATTATGATGACACGTTTAATGAAAGAACTGTTGATCGTCTCTTCGAGGGCGGCGCGAAATATATTACTAATCCGGAAACATTAGTCATGACAATTCAAGATAAGATATCTGGTATTGATTTAGTACATATTGAGTCGATTGTTAGTAATATGTTTAGAGATAGCGAAGATTTAACTATGCCTGCTAGACTAACAGATTATAAGCAATTTGAAATTATCGGTCAAAAGAAACTTCCATATATGATATCGTGGTTATCCGGTTTAAGTTTTGAAAATATTAATAGGGCTATCAAAGTTGGATTATTAGATGGTAAAGAAGCCGTTATGGACCCAATTGAAAAAACAGTTATGGAAAGATATAGTGAATTAGAGTAATTTCTACAATATAACTCCTTCGGGAGTTATTTCTTTTTGTTTTGAATGTGGAGGCAAAATGTTCAAAAGTTTAGGAGAAAATGCAACAATTTATTCTCTAGCAAAGATACTTTATCCAGAAAACATATCAATAGGAGCAGAATCTGTAGTTGATGATTTTGTTTTCATGTATGGTGCTGGGAAAGGTATTCAAATTGGAAAATTCTGTCACATAACCGCCAGATGCATTATTGAATCTGGCGGTTTACTTGAAATTGGGGATTTTTCAACTATTGCATACAGTGGAATAGTAATGGCCAGTTCTGATGATTATAAAGGAAATTGTCTTACAGGATTAGGAAAATTTGGAGAGAAATATAGAACCCTCTACAATTTGGATACCAAAATTGGTAGACATGTTCTTGTAGGAGCTGGGTCAATTATTCTACCAGGAGTAACTATAGGAGATGGTTGTTCAGTTGGTGCGGGATCTCTAGTTACAAAAGATCTTCCACCATGGTCTCTATGCTATGGATCACCATGTAGGGTAATCGAACAAAAAAAATCAAAAGAAATTCGTTTACAAATGGAAAAAGAATTTCTCCAAGAATATGAAAAAGGACAAAAAAATGATTAAAGTTTTTGCAAGTAAAACCGGACCAGAAGAATTAATGGAAGTTAAATCAACATTGGAAGCGCAATGGCTCGGATTAGGACCAAAAGTTGAATTATTTGAAAAAGAGTTAGCTAAAAGAAACAATTATAAATCGGTAGTAATGACGGACAATTGTTCTAATAGTTTGTATTCTGCTATTAAACTATTTAATTTTCCAGCAGGATCAGAGATTATTCTACCATCATTAACATTTGTATCTTGTGCCAATGCAGTGGTATTGAATAATTGTGTTCCGGTATTCTGTGATGTTGATCTAGACACTTTCAATTGTTCTGTTAATACAATTGCACCACTAATAAATAGTAAAACAGCAGCAATTATGGTTGTTCACTATGGCGGCAAACCAGTTAATATGCGACCACTCATTGAACTTGGTATTCCAATTATAGAAGATGCTGCACACGCTGTTGATTCTAAACAAGATGGTATTTACTGTGGAGCTCTCGCTGATGTTGGATGTTTGAGTTTTGATAGTATGAAAAATCTTAGTTCAGGAGAAGGTGGTGCAGTGATAGCGTCCAGCCCAACTTTTTCAGAAAAAATCAAAAGATTGAGATATTGTGGAATTGGTAAATCTGGAATCGATGCTGCAAAAGAAAATAAAAACAGATGGTGGGAGACAGAAGTTTCTTTCGCTTCCATTAGACAAATGCCAAATGATGTGATAGCATCAATTGCTCTCGCTCAACTACGAAAACTAGATCAATTACAAGCTATTCGAAAACATGTGTGGGAAACCTATCAAAAAGAATTTGAAAATATTGATTGGATCACTCGACCAGTTGATGCAGCACAAAATGAACAACATTCATTTTTTACATATGCAATAAAAATCGACAATACGAAAATTCACAGAGACGAATTGGCAAAGTATTTATATAATAAGGGAATATATACTACATTAAGATATTTTCCGATTCATATGATGAGATTCTACAAAACTAATCAATCATTAAAAAATACAGAATTAATTAATGAAATTACGCTTAATTTACCAATTCACCCAGATTTATCAGATAATGATGTAGATCATATTATAACATCTATAAAGGAAATTAATAAATGAAAGAAATTGTTCTATTAGGAGCTCATGCCGATACTCCTCAAAAAGAAATAACACTTACTGAAACTATATTGGATTGGAAGAAATATAATATTCCAATCGCTCTTTGTAGTCATTATCCAGTGAGTGAAAAAATTCAAAATTTGATAGATTATTATATTTTCGATAAAAATCAATATTTGAATAAATCTCTTACAAATTTACAATATTATTCAACCAATATTGTATATATTATTGCACCATATGATAAACCATATCATGCTGCGGCAGCGATAATATCATATGCAAATGCAATAAGATTAATTCATGATAAGTATGATTTATTATATATGCATGATTATGATGTAGATTTAAATAAACCAAAATTATTAGAAACTATGAAAAAACTATATTTGACTAACTATGAAATGTTCTTTTTTAGATGGCCAAATATACCAAATTCATATGCTACAAATATTGAAATCTTAAAACCAAATGGCTTTAGGAATATATGGGGAGATATGCAATCTGTCGAAGATTATCTCTCATTAGTTCGAATGACTGGGACTCAATTTATAGAACCATTAGCTAAAAAAATAATTGAAAGTAAGAATCTTCAAAATATCACATATGAATTTAGTGATAGTGAATCAAATGAATTAATAAATAATATAAGTAAATGCTCTGGAGATGTCGGATCAATACCAAGAGTATATATGTCTAGTACCGATGATGATAGATCTGTTTTATTTATCGTTAATCCAACACAGAATCCAATAGATTTTGAAGTTGTTGATCAATCATTACACGGTACAAAAACTTCTAAAATAATTACTCTTCAAGGTGGTGTAAATGTTTATTGGGCGCTATTTGACATGGGTCGACGAATAACGGTCAAATGGGAGAACTCGACAAAAGAATATTTTCTTTTTACCGGCGAGAGCTATAATGAGTGTAAATTTAAATTTGCTAGTCCTAATACAATTAAGTGTAAGTGGGAGATTTAAATGCGAGAGGCAGTTTTAATAGGAGCTTATACAAATACGATTGAAAAAGAATTAACTTTAGTAGAGACAATATTAGACTGGAAGAAATATAATCTTCCAGTCATTCTTTCTACACACTATCCAGTAAATAGTAATATTCAGAATTTAGTTGATTATTATATTTTTGATAAAGAACAATATTTAGATCCAGCAATAATGAATCAACATATATATTCATGTTCATCGTTTGAGATTGTTGCCGATTTTGATAGACCATATCACGCTCCGGCGGCGTTAATAGCATATCAGAATGCAATTAGATTATTAGATAATAAATATGATTTTATATATTTACAAGATTATGATGTAGTATTGAATAAAAATAAAATATTTGAATATACAAGATCATCTGAATTTCTAAAATATAAAATGTTTATGTGTAATTGGTACAATATTCCAGATTCATATGCTACAAATATAATATTTTTTCGAGATAATTATTTTACAAAATTGTGGGGCGATATACGCATTCCCAAAGATTTTTTAGATCTTGTTAGATCTACTGGAAATAATAATCTCTTGATAGAAGGTTTGGCTAAAAGATTAATTGATGTTAAAAATTTAAAAGATGATGTATTTATTTTTAGTAATGAACAAAGAGATGAATTTCTTGGAGGATTTACAAAACATATGGCAGATAACAATGTTCCAAGAATATATCTCGCAAGCACAACCCAAAATCAATATATACTATTTATTATTAATTCAACTGGTCGAGAAATTGATTTTCATCTAAGCGGCTGGGAATTTATAACAAATAAGATATTAAATAAGAACATTAGATTGCATGGAAATCTGTGTATGTACTGGACAGTATATAATGAGAATACAAAATTAACAGTAACATACGAAAACAATAAGAAGATATATAATATTTTACCGGGGGAAATCTATAAAGAATGCAATTTTGTATTTAGAGACTCAACCCCAATTAAGTGTAAATAGGAGAAAATGATCTGAAATGGTTTTAGGAAAAGCAAAAGGAAATAAAATGGAAAGAGATACAGCTAAATCTCTTTCCATCTGGATGTTCGATGACGAACACACATTAAAAAGAGAACCAACATCTGGAGCATTTAAGTATAATTATTGTGGTGATATCTTTCCGATGAAACAGATTAATTGGTTGAATTTCCCATTTCTAATTGAAACAAAAACGGGATATGAACAGCATACTCCTACTCTTTGGCAGTATAATAAAGTAATTGAATGGTTTATTAAAGCGACTAATGAAGGAAAACAACATAATCAACATATAATCTTATTAATATGTCAATTTAAAAATAAACCAACATTATTATTCACCAATTATCAAATACCGATAGAACGTGTCTTGCCAGTATCTATTATCCCGATTCAAATAAATGGAGATATTAATTGGACGAATGTATATCTATTTAAGGAATTATTAAAATTGAATTTTTATGATATTTTCGGAAATGAAATAACTTATAGGTAGGTAAATACCATGATGAAAAACTTAATTAGTAAATCTTTTCTAACAAAGGACGACGATGAACAAGAAAACGTATCAGAGATTCCAGAAAATGACAAATTGCAAGATGTACAAAAATGTAGGGATTGTGATAATACAGCTTGTAAATGTCAATTGATAATGATGAAAATAGAAGATGTTATTGAATTATCAACTCAAATAGAACATACGGAATTATTCAATATTATGTTAACAATTCATGGTGCTTTAAAGAATCTCCATGATGACGAAACCAGTTTAAATAAAATTTTATCAGCATGTGAAGAAACATACACAGAAATTAATCCTAAAGAGATGAATAAAATTCTTAATTAATTCAATACATGAGAGGTTAATTTAAATTATGAACTACAGTGCGATTCACCCATCAAGTATAATTAAACAAAAAATCTTTGTTGATAAGAAAACAATCTTTATTGTTTTGCCAGATACTAATATTGATATATCTAAAGAAATATATAATATTGGATTTCTTCTTTCGAATTGTAGAGGTTTGGTTGTTCCGAATAAAATTATTACAATTGGTAGAAGAAAGTTTAACGGCAAAGCTCATTTTTTTGATGTTAAAAAGAAAATAATGAATCCTGAAAATGAGAAAATTGGTAGAAAATTAAGAGTATTAAATAGTTTAATGATTGAGACACCAGAAAAAGAAGTAGTTACTTCATCTCAAAAATCATCTCATTATTATTTTTATGATACAACTGTTTGGGCACAAGCTCTAGAATATATGAGTCAACATTTATCTGAGCGTGTTGCCGTTCGACAAATATTCAATGAGTTATCAACATTATATCAATCAATTAAAACAAATAATGCAACTTATGATGTTGAATTTTTATTTCTTGTTAAAGATCAGTCCGGTAAAATGTACAACATTTTTAAATCTTTACGAGCAATGATTAAAAAGGACGAATTAAAAGATATTAAATTCTTTGATGAATATGCGATTGTAGCAGATTGTCAAAACGTTTTAATGCCGTTATTTAATAGGGAAGATGGGAACACTAATTTTCTAATTCAAAATATTTTTAAATTAGAAAAATTTATTGAAGTAAATAATTCTGTTACTGATATTAATAAAGAGAAAGAAAACTCAATTGCAGCTGCTCCAGAAGATAGTTCCATTGAGAGTTTCAATGTTGATAAAACTCCATCTGATTCGGAAAAAATCGAAAAGGTAGATAAAGAAGATACCCCATTTAGTAATCCAAAAGAACAAGTGCGCCCAATTGATCCTGGTATGCCAGAAATTAAACAGAAACCTACTAGTCTTATCACCAATTTAGTTCGATCTTTACAAACTTCTAAACTAGTAGCAAATGTAGATAAGAAATCTGATACTCCAAAAGTAGAAATTAAAATTAATCAAGATGAATTTCGAAGAGCTCTTAAAACTAATAAAATTACTGATCCCGACATAGTCGCAAATGTCCAAATTGCATTAAATCAATATCTCAAATCTTCTACTAAACCCACTCAAGAAGAAGCAGAAGATTTAGTTTTAAGAGCAATTAATTATACAATTTCTGGATCAGATGTTGTTCCAGATGAATATTTACATAAGCCAGCGTTATTATTTAATAAATTAAAACAGATTAACACTTATAAAGTTCCATTAACAATTTCGAAAACTGATAATATAATTGAACCCAAAGATATTATTGATTTAAAGTATACTACGGGTCAACACCGGCAAAGATTCGAATTCGAGACAGCAATTCATGAAAATGTTCAAAAACTATTTGGATCTTTAGAATCCATAGGTACTGAATATCCAATTAAAGTCAAGAAAATCGAATCTGAAGTGAAAGATAATAACTCAGATAGACTTATCAATTATAAGGTCACTCTCCAAAACTTAAATGGTGGAAGGAAAGAGCCATATGTTGTAGAATTAAATGTTCCTTCTCCAGTTAACGATAAGTATTTTAAATTGCACGGCAATTCATACATTATGAGCAATCAGCAGTTCCTTCGACCAGTAACCAAAACTGATAAGAATGAAGTGCGTATGATCTCAAATTATGGTATTGTCAGAGTTGGTTTAGCGAATATAAAATTTAATCCAACAGATCTTGCCGAGATTTTAAAATACATTGAAATTCGATATCCGAAACTAATTAAAGAAAAAGATGAAGAACACTGTATGTTCACTGATGGGAGTATTATCTATCTAACCGGTGAAAAAATATATTCTTCTTCAGAATCTAAAAATGTCTCTATAGATATTGAAACTGGTAGATTGCAAGATAATAAAACTAAAGAACTCCTAAAACAAAGTAAATATGAATTTCTATACGATACAATTTTAAATAAGATTCATACCATTAATCCTGCTGATAATCTTTCTAGAACTAAAAAAGCTCTTCCATACACATGGATATATCTTGGAGCTTTAAAAATGCCACTAATTCTTTATTTGTGGAGCCAAAAAGGATTATTAGCAACGCTTAATGAATATGGAGTCGATTATGAAATTGTAGATAAAGATACCCCAGAAGATGGTGTATTTTATATCGCAACAAAAGATAATAAATTCTTAAAGATAACACCAAAAGATCTAAAAGAAAAAATGATAGTAAATGGTCTATCAAATATTAAATTGAAAGAACCAATTGATGATTTAACCAATCCGGAAAATATATACAATTATATTACACAGACATATGGATCAAGATCAATAATTTTAATAAGATTAATTAGTGAAAATTTCGTTGATCCAATTACAAAAGAACTTTTACAATTTGAAAATCACCCAACTAATCTAGTTGATTTATCGTCTAAAGTCGCGGTTGATCAATTATTAAATTATCAAATGGATTCTTTATCAGATTTAAAAATCTACAGAGCAAGATTAAGTGAAATAATTCTTAATCAAGTTTATAAACAGATTAAATTATCTCATAATTATTATCGGAAACAGGTCATGGAAGGAATGTCTGATGCTAAAATCTTTACTGAACCTGATTATGTTATTAATAACTTACTCACTGAAGCTGGAATTCTTCAGCAGACAGAACCAGTTAATCCGATAACTGAAATTATGACTAGTAGTAGAGTAACTAAA
>Ga0116172_10002588_pt1 | contig 15587 bp, 9 predicted proteins | sample AD_UKC083_MetaG_FD_89799 | JGI IMG/M metagenome (GOLD analysis project Ga0116172, IMG submission 89799) | Active sludge microbial communities of municipal wastewater-treating anaerobic digesters from USA - AD_UKC083_MetaG | ecosystem: Engineered > Bioreactor > Anaerobic > Digestate | place: USA...
AGCTTACCGACTTACTAGTTTACCAGCTTATCTGCTTTTAATTTTTTCCATCCACAATCTTTGTGCCGCACAAACAGCCACTGCCAAGGCATCGGCAGCATCATCGGATTTGATTTTTTGTTTTAACCCCAAAACAGTAGCAGTCATTTTTTGTATCTGTTTTTTTTCCGCTTTGCCATAGCCGGTAATCGCTTGTTTTACTTGCAAAGGAGTAAACTCATAAATTTCCATTTTATTTTCAATCCCGGCAAGCAGTATCGCTCCTCTGGCTTGCCCAACATCCATCGCGGTTTTGGCATTTTTGAAAAAAAATAATTTTTCCACTCCCATAACTTCTGGTTTGTATTTTTTACTAAGAGCATCAACTTTTTCTTTAATTTCCATCAAACGACAAACAAAAGATTTCTTTGAATCAGTATTTAGACAACCATAAACAAGCGCTTTCCATTGACCACTTTGTTTTTTTTCTATTACTCCATAGCCCATCCGGCCGTAACCGGGATCAATGCCGAGTATTCTCATAACTTTTTATTTGCTGTTTATTTTTATACTTTTTCAAAAATTATTCTATCTTTTGTGTTTTTGTATCCTGTAGCATGTATTAAGTATTATGTATGTGACAAGACCGCATAATACATTCTACACAGTTTACTTCGCGTTCGTAAAATAATCCTCCACATCTTCTCTTTCTTCCAATTCACCAAATAAATTTTGTAACTTATCAACATTTTCTTCCGGTATTTCCACTTTTTCTTTAGCTACCCATTCGATACCAGACTTATTCGGCTCAATATTCATTTCTTTTATTTTACCTAGAACTTTTTGTAAATCTTCTATTTTGGTCAGTACTTCTATTTCATCTTCCTCAACTTTAATATCTTGCGCACCAACTTCTATCAAACTCATTTCAAAATCATCTTGAGAAATATTTTTGTTTTTTAACTCTTCTGCTGTTAGTCTTATAACCCCGAGTTGTTCGAACATCCAAGCTACACTACCCGGGCCGGCCATACTACCACCGCTTTTGGTTAAAATGTGTTTAATTTCCGAAACAGTGCGGTTTTTGTTATCTGTAACCGCTTTGATAAGCACAGCCACTCCGCCAGGACCAAAGGCTTCATAAAGCGCTTCTTCTAAAACGATTCCGTCATTGAGTTCTCCCGTTCCTTTTTTAATCGCTTTATCAATATTATCTTTTGGCATACTCACACTTTTGGCTTTATCTATCGCAATCCGAAGAGAAAAGTTTTTATCCGGATCTCCGCCACCTTTAGCGGCAATGGTAATTAATTTTGAATATTTGGAAAACATAGCACTACGCAGTGCATCTTGTTTGCCTTTTCGACCTTGAATATTGTGCCACTTAGAATGCCCTGACATAGAATTAAGAAAAAATTTGATTACAAAGACTAAAATTGGATTAGCATGTCTCGCCCCGTAGCGAATGAGCTTTGGCGAATTCTGCTACCGGGGTGCCATTTACTGTGACCGGACATAAAAACATTAAATAAAACTCTAAGCACTAATATCTAATCTCTAAACAATACCAAAACTTAAATATTAAAATTATAAGAGTTTAGATATTGGATATTAGATATTAAATATTGTTTAGAATTTAGAGCTTAGGACTTAGGATTTAACTATCTTTATTTTACCAACAAAACATAAAAAAATCAACTAAAAAAGAGCGTTTTAAATGCTCTTTTTTAGGCTTGATTAAGCGAAAATTACTTTTTAAACCCTGTTCCCGCCGGAATGAGGCGGCCGATGATAACATTCTCTTTAAGACCTTCCAAATAATCGATTTTGCCGGTAATCGCAGTGTTTATAAGCACACGTGCTGTTTCTTGAAACGATGCAGCGGAAAGGAAGCTTTGGGTAGAGAGGGAAACACGGGTAATCCCCAGTAATAACTCACGAGTAACAGCCTCTTTACCACCCTCTTTTTTAGCTTGATTATTGCAAAATTCCAAGTGAGCTTTTTCTACCACTTCTCCGGGTAATAATTCAGTATCTCCGGCATCCTCTACATAAACGCGACTAAACATTTGACGAATAATAACTTCCATGTGTTTATCGTTAACTTTTTGACCTTGAGAAGAATAGATATTTTGAACTTCTTCCAAAATATATTTTTGAACTGCCGGACGACCGCGAAGTTCAAACAATTCTTGCAAGTTGATGGAGCCGTCGGTTAATTGATCACCCTTTTTAATCTCGTCGCCGGTTTTTACAAAAACTTTATAACCAAGCGGTACGATATATTCACGAACTCGCGGACCATTATAAGAAAGACGAATTTTGTTTTTCTCAATTTTTACTTGACCGCCATATTTGGCTTTTATTTCTTCCCCGGATGCTCCACGTACCAACAAAACAGTATCTTGTTCTACAATTTCATCGTTTTTTACCATTACTTCATCTTCGCTACCAACGCTGATTTTCATTTCATCCATTCCTTCAAAATGAACTTTGATTATTTTTTGTCCGCGACGCCCTTCAAATATTTTCTTTCCTGTGGCGGAAGTAATAATTTTACCATCTGCATCTTCTATTTCCACTTTACCTTCCACATCAGTCAAAAGTGCCTGGTGTTTAGGACTGCGTACCTCAAAGATTTCTTCAATACGAGGCAAACCTTGAATAATATCACTACCTGCCACACCACCGGTATGGAACGTACGAAGCGTCAACTGGGTACCTGGCTCACCGATAGACTGTGCAGCGATAATACCGACAGAAGCGCCGAGCTCCGCTGGTTTATTATAAGCCAAATCATAACCATAGCATTTCTGACAAACTCCTTTTGGACATTTACATTTGAAAACAGAGCGCACATGGATAGATTCAACTTTATTTTTATCAATTTCACGAGCCGCTTTTTCATCAATAACTTCTCCAGCTTTTACAATCACTTTATTGCCCGCTTTTACATCTTCTACAACATAACGACCAACAACTCTGTCTGCCAATTTCTCACCCATCTCTGCTGATTGAGCTGTTGTAAACACTTCCCCTTCTTTGGCACCACAGTCTTCTTCTAATACTACCACATCTTGTGCTACGTCTACCAAACGACGAGTTAAATAACCGGCACCGGCAGTACGCAAAGCAGTATCGGATAACCCTTTTCTAGTACCGTGGGAAGAAATAAAAAATTCCAAAGAATCAAAACCTTCTTTGAAGTTACCTTTAACCGGAAGTTCAATAATATCACCGGATGGAGATGCTACTAAGCCTTTCATACCGATAACCTGACCAAGCTGACCCCAAGAACCGCGAGCACCGGATTCAATCATCGCATAAACAGGACCTGTTTTGTTCAAAGCTTCTCTGACATTAGTAGAGATTATTTTATCTTTTACCTCTGTCCAAATTTCCAAAATCTTAGCATGTTTTTCACCTTGAGTAAGGAGACCTTCATTGCGCAGCCCTTCAACTTCTTGAACTTTTACATCGCACTCCTTAATCAAAGCGGTCTTGGCTTCAATTTTTGGAAAATCATTCATACTCAAAGAATACCCTGATTTGGTACCATATTTGAAACCAAGATTTTTCAAATCATCCAAAAATGCCGCGGTTTTTTCCTGGCCGTAAATTTCCAAATAAGAAGAAATGATATTACCAAGTTTTTTGACAGTAATTACATCGTTTACAAAAGAAATTTCCTCGGGTAATACCTGATTAAAAATAATACGACCGATTGAAGTTTCAATGCGCGGATTAGTGTCTTTGGGGAATTTGCTCAAATCCGTAAAACGCACCCTGATTTTTTCATGCAAAGTAATAATACGAGATTTATAAGCAAACAAAGCTTCTTTTTCCGAAGAAAAATATTTTATATCTTTTTCATCTTTTTCGCCGCGGAAATGTGTCAAATAGAAACAACCCAAGACGATGTCTTGTTTTGGGGTTACCACCGGTTGACCGGTAGCCGGTTTCAAGATATTCTTTTCCGCCGCCATCAAATTGTCCGCTTCCCAGCGAGCTTCCACGGTAAGCGGTAAATGTACCGCCATTTGGTCACCGTCAAAATCAGCATTAAACGCGGTACAAACCAACGGATGCACTTGAATGGCACTACCTTCGATAAGTCGCGGATGAAAAGCTTGAATACCCAAACGATGCAAAGTCGGAGCGCGATTAAGAAGTACGCGAGTTTTCTTGGTAAGTTCTTCCAAAATATCCCAAACTTCATCACGCTCGCTTTCAATAAAACGATTGGCGGAACGGACATTGTGAGCCAATTCCATTTTAATGATTTCCGCCATGATAAATGGTTTGAAAAGTTCAAGCGCCATGCGTTTTGGCAAACCACATTCATCCAAATTCAAATTTGGACCAACGACGATAACCGAACGACCGGAATAATCCACACGTTTACCCAATAAGTTTTGACGAAAACGTCCTTGTTTACCTTTGAGAATATCGGCCAATGAACGCAATTGTCTTTTTTGACCAGTAGAAGCAGTAACAGTTTTAGCATGACGAGCATTGTTATCAATAAGTGCATCAACGGCTTCTTGTAACATTCGTTTTTCATTTCGACAAATAACTTCCGGAGCATTAAGTTCCAAAAGTCTTTCCAAACGATTGTTGCGATTGATAACACGACGATACAAATCATTCAAATCAGAAGTTGCAAAACGTCCGCCATCAAGCGCTACCATCGGACGAAGATCCGGAGGTACTACCGGCAAACATTTCATAATCATCCATTCCGGACGAATTTCGTTGGCAATTAAATTTTTCAATAATTTTTTACGACGAATTATTTTTTCCAATTTAGCGCCCTTGGCAGTTTGTTGTTCTTGAGTAAGAGATTTGTAAGTTTCTTCCAAATTAACGCGAGAAAGTAAGTTATAAACAGCTTCAGCCCCGATTTGAGCTTCAAACAAATGACCATAGCGCAAAGAAAGTTCCTGATATCTTTGCTCGGAAACAATTCTCAAAACGGTCAGCTCTTTCAATTCTTTGTCAGCTTGTTGAAAATCGGTTTCCAATGCAGTCATTTTTCTATTACCTTCGGCTTGAATTTTTTCCAAAACTTCCGCACCTTGTTTTTCATCATTGGCTTTTTTGATAGCAGCCTCGGTTTCTTTTTCAATCTGTTTCTTTTTAGATTTATATTCTTGACGCAATAAATCAAAGGTTTGTTTTTTACCTTCTTCGTCAACATGCGTAATAACAAAAGAAGCAAAATAAACAACTTTTTCCAAAGCCTGCGGACTTAAATCCAAAACCAAACCGACTTTGCTCGGCACCGAGCGTAAAAACCAAATATGTGTCACCGGTGTAGATAGTTCGATATGCCCCATACGTTCACGACGAACAAGGGAAGTGGTAACTTCAACCCCGCATTTATCACAAACTATTCCTTTATAACGAATTTTTTTATACTTGCCGCAGTAACATTCCCAATCTTTGGTCGGGCCAAAAATTTCTTCGGCAAATAAACCGCCTTTTTCCGGTTTTTGGGTGCGGTAATTGATAGTCTCCGGTTTACGAACTTCACCGTGAGACCAGCCGCGAATAGCTTCCGGAGAAGCGATTTTCAGGCGAATAGCGTCAAAGTCGATTACATTGATGGTATTGCGAAACATATTATTAAGAGAAAGATTATTTTATTTAAATTATTCTTCTTTTTTAGTCGCATCAATCATGCCTTCAGGATTTTCTTCTTTGTTTTGAACAGCAGGAGGATTAAACAATGAAGTTTCTTCGACTTTTACAAATTCACCGTCTTTATTTTTGAGGAGTTCCACATCCAAGCCCAAGCCTTTCAATTCGCGTACCAATACATTGAACGATTCCGGAGTATTTACCGCTTTGATTTCTTCACCTTTGATAATGGCTTCATAAGCTTTACTGCGTCCTGGCACATCATCTGATTTGATAGTCAACATTTCTTGTAATAAATGTGCGGCGCCATAAGCTTCCAGCGCCCAAACCTCCATTTCCCCAAATCTTTGACCACCCGATTGAGCACGACCACCCAGAGGTTGTTGCGTTATCAAGCTGTAAGGGCCGATAGAACGTTGGTGTATTTTATCTTGAACCATATGGTTAAGTTTCAACATATAGTTGTAACCCACCGTAACTTTATTATCAAAAGCCTCACCTGTGCGACCATCATATAATACAGATTGACCGTCAACGGCAAATCCGTTTTTGATCAAAGCTTCGTGAATTTGATCCTCGGTAATACCGTTGAAAGGAGGGGTGGCCACTTTGACACCCATAGCATTGGCAGCCAAACCCATATGATTTTCCAAAATCTGTCCCAAGTTCATACGAGAGATAACACCCAATGGCGACAAAATAATATCTACCGGAGTTCCATCTTCCAAAAACGGCATATCTTCGGCCGGAACCACGCGAGAAATAACACCTTTATTACCGTGACGACCGGACATTTTATCACCAATTTGAATTTTACGCATATCAGCTACACGTACACGAACTCTTTTGATAACACCCGGCTCAAGCTTATCTCCGTTTTCTGCGGAAAATACCTTGATGTCAATAACTTTACCATGTTCACCATGCTCTAAATACAACGAGGAATCACGAACATCGCGGGCTTTTTCACCGAAAATTGCGCGAAGCAATCTTTCCTCAGCAGAGAGTTCGGTTTCGCCTTTTGGAGTAATCTTACCAACCAAAATATCACCGGACCTAACTTTAGCACCGATTCTTACAATACCTTCACTGTCTAAATTTTTTAATTTTTCTTCAGAAACATTCGGGATGTCGGCAGTCACAACTTCAGGCCCGAGTTTCGTTTCACGCACATCTACAAAATAATCTTCAATATGAATAGAAGTATACCTATCTTTTTTTACCAAACGATCGGAAATGATAACCGCATCTTCATAGTTATAACCGTCCCAAATCATATAAGCTACCAAAACATTTTGACCAAGTGACAATTCATTTTCACTGATCGAAGGGCCGTCAGTCAAAGGATCGCCTTTTTTAACTTTATCACCAACATTTACTACCGGATGTTGATTGATACAAGTAGCAGCATTGGATCTTTGAAATTTACGCAATGCATAATTTATTTTTTCATCTTTTTTTGTAGTTAATTCTATCTTATCTCCGGAAACAGCGGTAATCTCACCTTCTGTTTCAGCATAAAAAACATAGCCAGAGTTTTTTGCCGCATCTTTTTCCGTTCCCGAACCAACTAACGGCGGTTCCGGTTTGATACAAGGCACAGCTTGACGTTGCATGTTCGTACCCATCAAAGCGCGAGTGGCGTCATCATGTTCCAAAAACGGAATACAAGCGGTGGCAACAGAAATAATCTGCGCAGAAGAAACATCAATATAATCAATATTATTGGCTTCGGTAACTTGAGGCTTGCCATACACTCTGGCAGAAACCAATCCTTCTGTAAAATAGCCGTTTTCATCCACCTTGGTGGTTGCCGGAGCAGTAACCGCTTTTTCTTCTTTGAAGGAGTTTAATAAAACTATTTCATTGGTTACTCTGGGTTTTACCGGAACAATTTTTTCTTTACTTTTAGCAAGTTTAATCGCAATTTCTTTGGTTATCTTGGTTCCGTCTTTATAACCTTCCATTTCTCCGCGAAGAATTTCCCCTTCAGTCAAAGTCGGATCATTGGTTACTTCTTTGAGCACTTTACGATAAGGAGTTTCTATAAAACCAAATTCATTTACTCGCGCGAAACAAGAGAGGTGGTTTACCAAACCAATGTTTGGACCTTCCGGCGTGGCAATCGGACAAATACGCCCATAGTGGGTGTTGTGAACATCACGAACTTCAAAGCCGGCTCTGTCGCGAGACAAACCTCCAGGACCAAGAGCGGATAAACGACGTTTATGCTCAAGTTCGGATAAAGCGTTGGTTTGATCCATGAATTGAGAAAGTTGAGAGCTCATAAAAAACTCTTTCACCGCGGAAATAACCGGACGAGCATTAACCAATTTATTTGGCGTCAATTGTTCCGCCTCATAAGTACTCATACGATCACGAATAATACGTTCCATACGAGCCAAACCGACACGCAATCTGTTTTGTACCAATTCCCCAACCGCGCGAATACGACGATTACCAAGATGATCAATATCATCGGCTTCATCTTGAGTAACATTGAGACGAATAACTTCTTTTACCACCAAAGCTAATTTTTCCGGAGAAAAAACTCTGTTTTCTTTTTTACCATAATCTTCATAATTCAAATTCAAATCAAATTTGGTATCAAATTTATAAACACCGACCGGTGACAAATCATAGCGATCAAAATTAAAAAACATCGCATGAATCAAACTTTTGGCGTTATCGGCGGTAGCCAAATCACCCGGACGAATTTTTTTATAAACTTCTATCAAACCTTCATCCATGTTTTTGGCCAAATCTTTTTTCAAAGTATTTTCTATAAAATTGATGTTGGGATGAACATCTACATCTTTAAAAAGATCCAAAATTTGTTCATCTGTTTCATAACCAAAAGCGCGTAACAATGAAGTTACTGCCACTTTTCTTTTTCTATCTATTTTTACCCACAAAACATTATTTTGATCTGTTTCTATTTCAAGCCAAGCGCCGCGATTCGGGATAATCTTGGCTCCATAATAACGACGACCGCGCACATTTTCCGCGGAAAAATAAACACCGGCGCTTCTGATAAGTTGAGAAACCACAACTCTTTCAATGCCATTGATAACAAAAGTTCCGCGATTGGTCATCACCGGAAAATCTCCCAAATAAATTTCTTGAGTTTTATTGAGATTGGTTGTTTTATTTATCAGTCTAACTTGAACTCGCAACGGCGCTTCGTAAGTCATATCTCTATCACGACATGTCATCTCGTCAAATTTAGGTTCGTCCAAATAGTAATCTTCAAAATAAAGCTCTAGATTACGATCCGAAAAATCGGTAATCGGGGAAACTTCTTCAAAAAGTTCTTTTACTCCGAACTTCAAAAACCAGTCATAGGAATTTTTTTGAACTTCAATCAAATCCGGGAAAGGAACCGCATCTCGACTGGTGGTCAAATATTTGCGTTCCGGATCGATTTTTGGATTTCTCTTGTAAATAGGCATAAAAAATTTCTATAAATTTTTATTAATTAAATAATTTTTTAAAAAAGTTTTTTACAGACAACAAAAAACAGCCCTTTCTTTCGGGTTTACTAATTTTTTTATTTATTTTTCAACAAAAAGCAAGGTTAACATGAAATAAATTTTTACCTTGCGCGCAGCGTAAATTAAAAAAAATCTAGCCACGCATTTTTTGGCTAAAATTAGCCAAAAATTAAAAGATGATAACTTGATGGACTCATTATATAGGAAAAACTTGTTTTTGTCAAGCAAAAAATAGCTTTTAAGCTTTTGTCAAGAATCCCTAAAATTCGCCTAAAATTATACAAAAAAACACATTTTATACACAGTTTATCCACAGGGTACTAGAAGTTGAAGCTTCAGTACCCTGTAAGCAGGAAATTTTCTTTTATTTATTTGGTTTTTTGACTAATTTAAGATAAAAAGTAATACTATTTTATATTTTTGCTTATTTTAGCCAAAAAACATACTTTTTTAGTCTGTTAATAAAATTTTGGCTAACTTTAAATAAAAAAATATTTTATCCCCAAGCCAAGTTGACTTTATTTATTTTGACTTTTAAAATATCCACTAATGATTTTGGAATTTTGTCTTTATCAAGCTGCGGATGAGCTGATGTCTCAACCGGATCTAAAACTTTAAAACAAACTCTCTCCTCCCTACAACAACTATTTTTATATTTTGTTCTAGGGAAGTTTTGAAGCAATGACCCGTAAGTTAAAACATGCATCTCGTCCCGCAGCTTAATATAGAGAAAAACCACCTAACCGGTGGTTTTTTATTTTTTAAAAAAGAAAGGTCCTCAAACATATTTTATCCCCTTTTATCAAGGTCGTTTATATGTTATAATAATAACATAATTTTATGGTGAAAAAACGAATAAGAGCTCAAGAAGAGTTTGATTTTAATCCGGAAATAAGCCGCGGACTACTGGCTTTGTTTTTGTTTGTATTAAGCGCTTTGGCCATATTGAGTTTTTTTAATTTAGCCGGAGTGGCGGGAAATTTTTTGGACTCTCTACTTTCTATAGGTTTTGGTTATGTCAAATATCTCTTTCCTTTAGTCATGATTTTTATCGGAATTTTGTTAGTAAAAAATTTTGAAGACGGTTTCAAATTACCAAAAATTTTAGGAGCACTTTTATTTTTTCTTTCTATAAATTCTTTTGTTCATTTACAAATAGAGCCCTCGGAAATGCTTACTCACGCCATGCAAGGATATGGCGGAGGACTTTACGGATTTTGGCTCTCTTGGATATTGGGTTCTTATGTCGGATATTGGGGTGGCATGGTAATAATTTTGGCTATCTTAGTTGTTTCATTGATTTTTATTTTAAACACTACTCTTTCTGATCTGGTTTTATTTGGACATAAACTTATAGGTTTACTATTTTCTCCTTTGACTCAACTTTTTTCCAATAAACCAAAACAAGAACAAATAAAATTTAGCATCAAAGGAATTCATGCAAAATTTGAAAAAGAAGATGAAGAAGATGACGATGAAGAAAATGATAAAAGTTTTGAAGATGCGGTTGAAGAAATGAAAGATAAGGAAAAAAGAGTTTTTGAGAGAAAAACTTTTGTGCCTGAAGGAGAGGAAAATGAAGAAATAAAAAAGCCGGAACCTGCAGAACCTAAATCTGAAATTATATTGAGTAAGCCTACTTCTAATTATAAATTTCCCGGTATTGATCTGTTGTATAGCAATAAAAGCAAACCCACTTCCGGTGATATCAAAAGTAACGCGGAAATTATCAAAGATACTTTTTTCAATTTTGGTATTGAAGTGGAAATGGGAGAAGTGCGTGTCGGACCGACTGTTACTCAATATTCCCTCAAGCCGGCCAAAGGTATCAAACTCACTCGCATCACTACTCTTAGTAATGATCTCTCACTTGCTTTGGCCGCACATCCGATAAGAATCGAAGCACCGATTCCGGGCAAAGCGCTTGTCGGCATCGAAGTTCCCAATCAAAAAGTGGCGATGGTGTCTTTGCGAGAAATTTTGGAAAGCCCGGAATACAAAACTCGCAAACACCACATGATGTTTGCTTTGGGTAAAGATGTCGGTGGTAAAGTTTGGTTTGCCGATTTACCAAAAATGCCTCACCTGCTTATTGCCGGTACTACCGGTTCCGGAAAAACAGTTTGTGTCAACACTTTGATTTTGAGTTTACTTTTTCAAAATTCACCGGAAACTTTACGCTTTATCATGGTTGACCAAAAACGCGTGGAATTGACTCTTTATAACGGTATTCCGCACCTACTAACTCCGGTTATAACCGATCCGGCCAAAACGGTTGCTGCTTTGAAATGGACCATTGGCGAAATGGAAAGACGTTTTGATGCCTTGGCTGCAGCCGGAAATAGAGACATAACTTCTTACAACCAAACTCACAAAGAAAAAATGCCATATATCGTTTTTGTAGTTGATGAATTGGCTGATTTGATGGCTATGGCCGCTTCCGAGGTTGAAGCCGGTATTATCCGTATCGCGCAAATGGCTCGCGCTGTCGGCATACATTTGGTAGTAGCTACCCAAAGACCGTCGGTTGATGTTATTACCGGCTTGATGAAAGCTAATATTCCGGCGCGCATCGCTTTTTCCGTTGCTTCATCAATTGACTCTCGCACAATTTTGGATTCTCCGGGAGCAGAAAAATTATTGGGCCGTGGTGATATGCTTTTCTTAACCGCCGAGCTTTCCAAACCTTTGCGTATTCAGGGAGCTTTTGTTTCTGAAGAAGAGATGAAGCGTGTGGTTTCTTTTGTAAAAACCGACACTGTTCCGCAATATGATGAGAGCATCATTGCCAAAAGCGGAAGTTTGGGCGGTACCTCTTCTATGTTTGGCGGGGGTAGCGACGATAGAGACGATCTTTTTAATGAAGCTCGCGCAGTGGTAGTTGAATCTGGAAAAGCCAGCGCTTCTTTACTTCAACGTCGTTTAAAAGTAGGATATGCCAGAGCAGCTCGTTTGCTTGATGAACTCGAAGAGGCGGGAATTGTAGGACCGGCTGATGGCGCTAAACCACGTGAAGTTTTTACCGAACATGTTATGCCTGAACCGGAAGAAGAACTTTCGTTTGCAAAACAAAGGATGGGTGCCGGCGGAACAGTTTTCACTCCACCAAAACCTTATGAACTTATTGTAAACGAGGAAGAAAATGAAGATGAAGAAAATGATAAAACATTAGAAGAAATAATTGAAGAACAAAATATAACCGAAGAAGAAGTAGAAAATGAAGATGACACGGAAGTTGAAGATGACTCTGATACTGAATTAAACTCTGATGTCGAGGAAATTATTGAGGAAGACGAAGAAAATACTGAAGAAAAAGAAACAGAACCGGTAGAAGAGGAAGAAGAAATTATTAAAAAAGATAAAAATACCGCCAAAAGTGGAAAAAAAGATGAATATATAAGTATTTTCTAAAATTGCTATGGCTGTTTTTTGTCACAAAAAATTGAATGCACCGGAATATTTAGGCGCTAAATTTAAAAAAACCAGAGAAGAACAAGGGTTAACTATTGAAGATTTGGGGAAAACTACCCATATTGAACAAAAATATTTAATAGCTATCGAAAAAGGAAAGTATCATCTTTTACCAAAAACCAAAGCTCATCGTTTTGCCTATATTCGAGAGTATTGCCAAGCTTTAAACTTGGATTGTGAAGAGTTTTTGAAACAGTTTAGAGAAGAAACTCGTCATGAAACTTTAAACACCGCGCCGACCACCAGTTATAAAAAGTTTTACCTGACCAGCGTTTCTATATTTTTGAGAAATGTTTTTGTTTTATTGCTGATTGTTGCCTTCTTGACTTATATCGGTTTTCAAATAAAAGGAATTTTAACTCCGCCAAAACTTATAGTTTTATCACCTATTGAAGGCCAATCCGTAAACGGTTTAACTATCATGATCCAAGGGGAAACAGAAAAAGAGTCTCGTTTAACGGTAAACGGAAAAGAAATTATGATTAATGAAAAAGGACAATTTGAATCTTTGATAGATCTCTCTGATGGTCTTAACACTATCGTAATTTCTGCTACCAAAAAACACGGAAAAACAACAACCGTTATCCGACATGTAGTAACAAAAAATAGTTTTTAATAAAATTAATTAATGTTTTAAAAAAATAAATAAATTTATGCCCAAAGCACAAATTTCCGAGGAGGTAAAAAATAAGCTCAAGGCTGCGGAAAGCGCCATTGATCAGATTAAAACAAAATTCGGCGACGGCGCTATTATGAAATTTGGCGAAGCCAAAAAAATGGAGGTAGATACGGTTTCCACCGGATGTTTATCGCTTGATATCGCTCTTGGTGTTGGCGGGGTACCACGCGGAAGAATTATTGAAATTTACGGTCCGGAAGCTTCCGGTAAAACCACTTTAGCTCAACACATTGTGGCTGAAGTACAAAAAATCGGCGGTATTGCCGCTTTTGTAGATGCAGAGCATGCTCTTGATCCTGACTACGCTCGTAAAATCGGCGCTCGAGTTGACGAATTACTTATTTCTCAACCTGATACCGGTGAACAAGCTCTTGATATCGTAGAGACTCTAGTTCGTTCCAATGCGGTAGATGTGGTTGTAGTTGACTCAGTGGCCGCTCTAGTTCCAAAAGCTGAGATTGAAGGCGATATGGGAGATTCTCATATGGGATTACAGGCTCGTCTAATGTCTCAAGCTCTACGCAAACTAACCGGCATTGTTAGTAAAAGTAAAACCATGGTTATTTTTATTAACCAAATCAGAAATAAAATCGGCGTATTTTTTGGCAATCCAGAAACCACTACCGGCGGTTTGGCTCTCAAATTTTATTGTTCTGTGCGTATTGAAGTACGTCGCAGTGCTCAGATAAAACAAGGCGATAAAATCATCGGCAACCGTGTCAAAACAAAAATCGTAAAAAATAAAGTCGCCGCTCCGTTTACCACTTGTGAATTTGATATTATGTATAACGAAGGTATTTCCGTTTCCGGTGATGTACTTGATACCGGCGTGCTTTATAAAGTAATTGCTAAAAAAGGAAATAGTTATGCTTTTGGTGAAGAAAAATTGGGGGTTGGGCGTGAAAATGCAAAAAAATATCTCAAAGATAATCCGAAACTTATCACAACCATCCGAAAAGAAGTTATGAAGGCGGTAGAAAGCGGGGAAGTGGCTGAAATGGGAGATGATGAGGATGTTCCGGCGATTGAATAAAAAATAAAAAACAGTCTCTATGGAGGCTGTTTTTTTACTGTCTAATATTTACAGATTCTTCTTTATAAACTTCTCTTCATTAAACATTAAAACCAAAACAATCAAAAATGCCACCAAAAAAGCCATAAAAAAATGACCCAAACCAATAGCCATTCCTACCGCAGCTATTATCCACATTCCAGCGGCCGTGGTTAAACCGGAAACTTTGTCATCTCTGTGTAAAATTGTACCAGCACCCAAAAAACCTATACCAATCACTATTTGCGCTATTATTCTGGCTGCGGAATCAGACGGAAAAGAAAGAAGTGCCAAAATAGTAAATAGAGCCGAACCCCCGCAAACTAAAGAATAAGTTCTTATTCCCGCTGCTTTGCCAATTCTTCCTCTTTGAATTCCCACCAAAGCTCCGATTAAAAAAGCGCCAAAAACCTGACCTACATAATAAAGATCTTTAATAACCAAAGACCAGTCTATATTTTGCATAGTAATTTAAATTAAATTTTTATTTAGTATAACACTTATTGACTTTATTGTTAAGTTTTGATATACTATCACTTGCATTTCTTTGTTCACCTTTAAAAGGTGTGCTGAAGGGCCCATAGCCTCTTCACCTGTGTAGCTAAAACTAGACAATTCGTGAAGAGCCAAGGTTGTCCAACAAAAGAAATTGCAAACCTATTATGTAATATAGGTGAGGGGCCCATAGCTCAGTTGGTAGAGCGGCGCCTTTGCAAGGCGAAGGTCAGGAGTTCGAATCCCCTTGGGTCCACTAGCGATACAATAGTTTGTATCGCGTCGGGATGAGAACGCCGGAGCGATGTCGCTCGACGTATTCTGACGAGAGCGACCGCGAGGCGGTGGCTAGCCCGAGTTTGCGGAAGCAAACGAGAGGCGAGGCCGAATCCCCTTGGGTCCACAAGCAACACAATATTTTGTATTGCCTATAAATAGCCGAGGTAGCTCAGTGGTAGAGCGAAGGACTGAAAATCCTTGCGTCGCGAGTTCAATCCTCGCCCTCGGCACAACGCTAAGCGTTGTGCTTGGGACGCTAAGCGTCCCACATAAAAGTTGATGCCCTTCAACTTTTATTATTTCGGGGTGTAGCTCAATTGGCTAGAGCGCTTGGTTTGGGACCAAGAGGTTGCAGGTTCAAGTCCTGTCACCCCGACAAAAAACGACCGTTTATCGGTCGTTTTTTAAATTCCCCCTTTTAGTGCGATATTACCAAGCCAAAACAAAAAAAATACATATACCAAATCAATATGTATTTTTTTTAACCAATTCAATA
>Ga0116172_10002599_pt1 | contig 15561 bp, 7 predicted proteins | sample AD_UKC083_MetaG_FD_89799 | JGI IMG/M metagenome (GOLD analysis project Ga0116172, IMG submission 89799) | Active sludge microbial communities of municipal wastewater-treating anaerobic digesters from USA - AD_UKC083_MetaG | ecosystem: Engineered > Bioreactor > Anaerobic > Digestate | place: USA...
ACGTACATGAGAATATAGGGATGAGGTCATATTATCAAGTCGCTTGAGAGCAATTTTTATTGCGTATAAGTCTTTTCCTTCAACTCTATTCGCAGGAAGATTATTGTTTACTACATCGACCACATAATTAACATCCTTTATACCTGCAGCGGTGGTCGCGGCTCTTCTGATAATGCATGGTAAACAATATCCACAATGATCGTCAAATGTCCTCCCTTTAAAGCGTACATAAGTACCGTGCGAACAAGAGTGAGTCAATTTCACTCCTTCTTTTAGAATACTGGGATTCTTTGTGGCAATTAACATTTCTCCTTTTGTGAGGAATCTAAATGGAGTCCTTATTGACATAGTTATGCCAAGGGATTCAAGAATATCTTGATACATTGATAAAAAGTGAGGATGGGTTGTGCGAGTACTTAGACCCCCACCCCTATTGGCTGCAAGGGGTACATTTAATGAAAGCAAACCGTTTTCATATATGTTGAGAGGTGAACTAGTGTGACTTGCGCTTGATACGGCAGCACCTAATGAAAGAAAAAGAAAAGAGCGGCTTCGCTGGCTTGGTTCAATTTCTCCTATTGTGCCTTCTGATGGTTGAACAAAAAACTGGAGAGAGCAAAAACGATCTGGATATTTTCGCCTTAATAGCGAATACACTCGATCTTGAACAGTTTTTGTTGCACCTCCACGACTATAATGACTGATGAATATCACTTCACCGGGCATATTTTCCAAGAGTTCTATAGCACCAGTAAAGGAATCCAGCCCTCCTGACATCAAAGCAAAAGATCTTGGTGAGTGTGAGAAACTGGGAATTCTTTCTTGAAGTTGTCTCATGCCAAAAAAATGTTTTTCAGTCGATAGGCGAAAGTGAATTTCCCAATGATCACCAGTGAGAAAATCTAGAGTCTGTTCAAGTTTTTCCTTTATTCCGTTCCATATATCAACATCACTGACGGGTTGGTAGAGGTGAAAATATCGAGACCATTTATTAAAAGCTTGGTTACGGTCAGCATATTTATCGGCTGAAAAAACCGTCATTGCAAATTTCAATAAATCTGTAGCAACTTCAGAGGGAAAGGAACCAAAGGAATCGAATACGCTTGAAAGGTTACTTCTGATGCCAATGGTTTTATCGACTCCACTCAAGTCAATGTGGACAGGAATTCCTATTTGGGAATTTTCAATAGTAAAGCTATCGTCTGAATTCTCGCGCGCGATTATGTGCCAGATCATTTTTTGTCCTCCAATAATGCATATGCCTGGGAATATATTTCATCACAAAACCTCTGCCCTTCGGCTCCTGACCAATTTAAGGTAAGAACATTAACTTGTTTTTCTAGTAATTTAACTTTTACCGTAGCCTCAATATATGGATGTACTTCACTTTCAAGTCTAATTACCTCATCTACTGCTATGTTGCCTTCCTCAAAACAGTATTGCAAATCTTGTAAGAACTTTTCGAATATATAACTTGTCACCGAAAAAATGATCAACTCTTTAGCTGTATTACTATCAATTGCTTCAAGCTTTGAAAAATCACCTTCCCCTAACTCAAAGCGATTGTACATTTCATCTAAAGTTGCATTAATGGCATGTCGGGCGGCACTATCATCTGGAGTTGCTCCATCAGGAGCAATTGCATCAAGGATCGCTCCTAATGCTAATTCAACTGGCATACCAAGAATAGTCGACGCTAATCCTAGGCCTTCAGTTGCCACCCGAACACCATTAGCTGCAATATTGGAGAGGAAACCTCCAAGTTTCATCGTAGATTTTCTTCCAGCGCGGGCAGATTTGGACGCCTGTCGTGCCCCTCCTTTAGATTTGGTATAAGAGCCTAGGGCTTTACCCAGTGATCCTCCACCTCCTCCGCTTGCATATCCACCAAAGTGTCTGCTGGTTGTTGCCCAGTTACTGGACTGCAATGGTATTTCAGGATGCTCAGGTGATGGGTTAGTAGGGGTTTCACCAGGATTATCTTGGCCGGGCTGTTCTGTATCTGGATTTGAATTAGGTAAAGGGCCCGTTTCACCATCTGCCCATGGTGGTAACAATGGAGATCGATTGCCAGGTCCGCCGTATGACTTTGATGTTCCCATTTATTTCTCCTTCTAGATCAGACATCCATATGCGATCATTTTTTATCGCTCTTTCGCTTAATCGCATCTGCAGCAGCTTTTGCTAAAATTGAATTTATTTTATTAGTTGACCATACCTGTATTAAGGTGTCTGCTGCTTTTTCCTCATCTCGTCCTGCCGTTAAAGCACCAAGACGAACCACTGCTACGATAGGGATCATTGTTTCAGGGATCGTTTTCAAGAAAATAATCATTTGGGAAATTGCTTCTTTTCTCTTTTCAACAAAATCAAACATGAGCTTGAGAATAGATTCTTTTATTTTTACGTCATCGTTATTCCGGAATCGATCTGCAAGCGAACTGAATAGTGAATTGACGTCAATCTGACTCAATGCTACTGAACGATCAATGGCTGCTCTGCGGACCACTTCACTTTCCCCTAAAAATTCAGCAAGAATCTTCTGCGCTTCCGGGCTCATTCTTCGGACGGTGCTAACATTAATAACGACATTATCTCTCGAGAAATAAAAATATGGTCTAAGGTCAGTTCCCGATAGAGCCGGTTCAAGGCTCAACCAATTTTTTATCCATTTATCTGCTCGCCAGGCTTGAAGCAGTGTGGTTTCGTCTTCATCTAATGAAATTTCCTCAAGAGTTTTTTTAGGTTTTTGAGTATTTTCCTTCGATTTTAGTTTCGGGGGCTCTCCACTACTACGATCTGCTTCCCCAATATTGGATTCGTCACTCTTAAAGCCAGTTAATTCACGCTCTTGCTCGAGGATATTTATTATGCGCGGTTTCCCTTCTTGTGACACCTGTAATTCTGCTAACTGTCGAAAAGCCTCAGTTTGAAAATATTCAAGGAGCATTAACTTTGCAAGTGTACGAAGGTTTAAGGTTATCTTCCTAGCACTTCCCATCTCAATTCTCATTCTGAGCATGTTAAGGAATCTTTTAGTTTGTCTCGGGTTTCCAGATAGGCCAGCTGCCAGAATAGGTGCGAGAGATTCAGCAAGCGAAAACCCATCAATAATCTCTGCTGGCACCTCAGCTATTACTTCGCTAATACATTCATAATCCAAACACTGACTTTGAAAGCTGCTTAATGCTCGTTCCAAAGCAATTGAGCGTACCTGTTCAAACTGCTCTTTTTTCACGCCGGACGAGTCAACAAAAAGCAATTTTATATAGTTTTCAGTTTCACTTTTTCCTAACGGGGGTACCTTAATTGGGTATTGGATGAGCTTTTCGAGATAATCTCGACCAATTCCTGATCTTTCTTGGAACCCGGGAAACTTTGTGCTTACTGCATACCTTATCAGATCTTCATCTGCAGCAATTACAAAGACAGAATCAGGGACAAATAAAAACAAACGTATAGCTTCAAAAATATCAATTACTGTTCCAGGATTACAACGGTCCAAATCATCAATAAACACTACCAGTGTTTTTATTTTTGATTCTTTGAGTAAGTCATTAAAGTCATCATGGAAATCGCGAATTGCCATACGAACGTTAGCCCGTTCTGAACCATCTTCCTTTATCAGTTTCTCTACATCCTCTGCTTTAATATCTTTTACCTGATTCGCGATTGCTTTGGCTGCTTCAGTAATGTCTGAAATAGCAGTGATCCCAACACCCAATTCTCCTGCAACAGCGTTAGCAGCAAAATACTTCCCTACCCCCAGACCTATCCGCATCCAATCCACCTTATGAATAAGTTTTGCAAGGAGTTCTTTTGCACGAGGGCCTAGGGTTCTCTTGCTTGCTATCTCATCAAGGATTGTTCCCATGAGGGCCGATTTAGCGTCCTCATAACTCTCGAAAAGCCATCCATTAAAGTGTATGGCCATGATATTCTTGTCACTGCCATTTTCAATTGATGACCGCACCATATGCATGAGACTAGACTTGCCACTCCCCCAATCTCCATAAACACCTATAGTTGCAGGATGAAGGTTTTTATTCTTGATAATAGAATTTACAGCTGCAACTAAATGCGTAAAATCCAGAAGGTCTATATCGGTCTCATTATCTGACCACATGGTTTTCCTCCATATCTTGTTGGATCATTACAAAAGCAAGATCCGTAGTAAACGATTTCACAGTGACTATTCCCTTACCTGGTTATGGCAAAGAATGAACCAGGAGAACCTCAGTATTTGAATATCTAGTTCACCAATTTAGTAATAAACGGTCTTAAAGCTTTTTCCATTCTTATCATCGACTCTATCAGTTGTTCTTGCAATTCATCCCAATGCTCTTGATCTTTCAGACCATAACTTGAAATTACAAACCGAATGCGGCTTGCTCGCTTATCCGGCAGTAATTGCCACTCTAACGGACCACCGAAGAGTTCCTCTATTTCTACTTTATGCTGCAGGAAAGTGTTAAAAACCATCTTGTTCCATTCTGCTTCCCCTCGATCAATATAGAGCTCGACCTGGGCGTCATCCATGCGCACAACGTAAGTAAATCCAAGTCCCGTTTTCCCAGCACCGGCGCTGACCCAATTTTCTATTCCTGGCGAGACTTTGGCATGAAGTTTTGTCTTTGTTTTTGCTTTTTCAAGCAGCTCACCCCAGAATCTCAGGCGGAGAACCTGCCGCTCCGCTAACTCCCCATCCTTTTGACCTTGCTGTAACTTTTTTTGATGTCCTTGCCCAGTTGGCTTGCCGTCATATCCTTTGATAAAAGAAAACACCTTATAAACCGTGCAAAATGTATCAAGCTTTTCTTTACAGACAATTCCATCAAGATCTGGCCAATAGTATGGCTCTTCATTGTCTTGATCTTTGAAATGGATAACTTTAAGCTGGAGACCATCTGTTAATACTCCCCATTCAACCTGATGGAATTTGGCAGCATAAAATAAATAGGATTCCCATTCTAACCCGGGGGTAATTTCATCAAAATTTTCACCTGGCTTTACGTAACAAACGATTGCTTTAGGAGTGTGGTTTGCTCCCATGAGATTTAAAGTCATGATCCTTTGGTTTTTTTCATCCGTAGAAAAACCTAGGACATGGAAAAACTCATCCACATATTCTTTCCAGGTTGACGAATCTGGATGTTGGTAATCTCTATATTGTTTTATCGTACGTAGAATATTTGCAATTTCTTCGAATGACTCAGGAGGTAGATAGTTTTGAGGAACAGTGGGTTTTTGTTTTGGAGCGCGAAGAACAGGTTGCGAGGATACGACATGGTTTCGAAGCGCCCAAACTCCTTTATCTACTTTTCGAAAAAGGTCATCCCCTTGGAATTTTTGAGTATCAGAAGAATGTTGATAAATGGTGCCTTGAATAATGTGTTGCCACATTTTCGGAAGCGGTCCTCGCCGGATTCTTCTGACTTCATTATATATTTGATTGAGGGTAGCTTGCCCACCCAAGTTCTTCAATGCCTGAGTGATATCTTCAACCCAAGTTGCCAATAATGCAACATCTTCTTTGTTGGATGATAAATTATCGGGTGCCTGGCTATGGGTTGCCGGGCCAACATGCAAAGCGCCATCTTCAACCTGATCTCTAAGTGCCCATACTCCATTTCCGACCTTTTTGAAAAGATCTTTTCCTTGAAAATGTGCAGAATCAGATGAATTTGCTTCAATTCTTTCTTGCATCGATTCAATAGCATGTAAAGGTAATGGCTCGATTCTTATCCGCCGAACTTCTTCAAGGATATCTTTTCGATGTGCTTGCCCACCTAGATTTTTCAAAGCCTGAACAATATCTTCAACCCATGTTGCCATGCAATCACCCCTTTGCTTGTTGGAAGATAATATCCGTCTCCCGACATTTTCGTTTCGTCTGGTCGATTTCGCTCAATTCATACTTCGAGTCGGGTTTTTGATAGATGTCTAAACCACGCCCTGGATAAATACACCAGCCGTTATCCAACCGTATACTCCGGTCATGGATCACTGGATCAAATTCAAAGGTAAAAAGTATTCCATGTTGAGCCAAACTTGCGCTGATCTCTTTAAACTTTTGTTCTTGGATCTTTTCCTGGTAGGCATCTTCGGCAGAAGTGGTGAGTTTCAATTCCACCTGGCCGTCGGTGGTATCGATGATTCTAGCAAACGCTATAAAATTCCGGAGTTGGTATTCCAATCGGACATAGGGATCAGTCACATAGATTTTTTTTGCACCTCTGAGGTAAGGCCCAAACAAATTCTGGTAGCTGTAACCAGTCTCACCCTCCCGTATGTGAAGGGTTTTTGCGGTTAATTCTGACCCGTTTTCTGGCTTAGGCGCCGGCTCCTCAGTAGCGCCGAAATATCGTAGAACCTCTGCTTCCTCTTCGTCCGCAGCAACAGGGGGTGGCTCTGGCACAGGTTGAGATACAGTAGGGACAGGTATCGAACTTGGATCGGAATAATTAACAATCCTGTGTCCTCGTTGAAAATCATCTGGAATTTTTGAGGTAAACGTCACGGGGACGTATTCTCGGTCCAGTTTGCATAATTCATCTCTAATTCTTTGGCGCAATTCCAGCGCTGGATTAACGCAATAAAGGTAGAACTCTTCTTCCGTCGGGTCTTGATCCGGGAAGAGGATTTTCAACAGTCCCGTGGCTCCTGCTTCGACCGCCTTACTGTCGCGCATATCGTCACAGTTCTGCAGCTCCATATTTGTTTTGACATAATCACGATAACTGATGTCGCTGCGCAAAGAATGCAAGATTTCACCAAAGATATCTCCCTTAAGTCCGATCGTCTTGGAAGGAGTATCCTTGCTGATCCTCGGCAAATCCCATCCAGGCAGTAGTCCTGAGAACCTATCAATAAAGGCAGTTTCGCGCAGGAAATTCGGGAAGACACGGAATAAACCCACCTGCTCGTTCAAAGGCCGTTTATTTTGGTCCAGGTCAATGTTCGCCAGCATCACCAGGCCGGCTTCGGCATTGATGGAACTGGCGCTTCCGCGAGCGAAACGGCCGGCTTCAAGATAAGATTTAAGCAGTGCGGTAAGTTCACCGGAGGTGTCTGCTTTAACTTTTTGAGCTTCGTCAATCACAACGCTGTCATATCGGGTGATTAATCCAGGAGTTTTTCGCGAATCATTAAAGAACAATACGGCAGGTGAAATTGCACCCGAGCGAACGGCTACATAGCGTGACATATTTTCGAAGACGAAACTCTTCCCCGTCCCTTTTGGCGCAAGCTCCACCAGGTTATATCTAGGTTCAACCATTGGAATAAGCCGGCAAATCAACAAGATCTTTTGCCTTTGGGTATAGAGCTTGTAATTAAAACCCATTGAAGAGATCAGAAAATCAATCCATTCCTGTGTGCTGAAGCTCTTGCGGGATTCCCGAAAATATTCCAAATCCATGTTTGCCAGTTGAAAGGGCCGGAATTCGCGCATCCATATTTGCCCGCGCGGGTTATCGTCATTTTTTGGAACGTAGTAAAGCTTGCCTACCCCCCAAAGACCGCTACTTAAAAGCATTTCATTATCTTGAATGATTTGCGGGATTGCAAACGCAGCGCTTTCATCTAAAAATGGAATGTTGAGATACCGATCGCCTTTTTCCAAGTTGACATAAACAGAGAAATTATCCAGAAATTGGACTTCCATTTGTTCAAAAAGCTGGTTCTTGATTGTTTCTTTTTGGCTTTTATCAGGAACATATTTCTGAACAAAACCGGCGATTTTCTGACGCGCAGCTTCTGTTAATTCAGTGCTGTCGTCCAGGTAATGTGAGATGATCCATTCCCGCACGTAGGTGGGGATAGCCCGGCTGCCAAAACCGGCTTGATGCACAAAAGACTTGTTGATTACAATTTCACTAAAAACGTCTAATGCCTTTTGTTCAAATGTTTCCATCTCTCACTCCTGGGACAAGTTCTTCACCGATTGTTGGTAAAGGCTTGAGGTCAATCATCAAATACACTTGTACTTTTCTCTTCAACCATCTTTTTCATATTAATCTTTGGTAGCACATCGAAGGTGTGCTGCTCGCCGTGGGCGTGGAATCGAACTCGAATGTGCAGGTTGCTCTGCTCTTCAAGGATATTGGTCACTTTGAAGCGCGCTTTGATCTGGATTACCATATTCTTCTTACCATTCAATAAAGCCACCCGGACGGGTTCGCTTTCCACATTTCCATTTAATAGGCTGACCTGAATTTGCTCAACAGCCGAATCATTCGGGTTTCCGATTTCTAATTCAACTGTCTCCATGCGGTAACGGAATTCATTTTTCTTGAGCAGGACTGTTAGGTCTTGCACTGAAACGGTGGCTGGCTCAAAAACCATATAGGGAATAATAATTTCTTCAGGCAATAAACCACCATGAACATAAAAATCTTTGTCCGTAGGTAAGAAGCGGTTACCGCGCCTCGCGCACAGGACATTTTCTGGATTCAAAAAATCATTGGCAGGCAGGAAAAAGCAATCTAACTTGAGGTTATCCGCCAGTCCAACATAACGTTCAATATTTACCGTTACATAACGGTGTGAGCGAGCTTCGAAACCATTTGTTTTAAAGAATGCTGGATCCAGGTCATTCTGAATAGAAACAGGGATGCGAGTTGACCCGTGATCAGAAACCACATGAATACGAATACTTTCTTGCAAGCCGTGTTTCTCAATAAACGCTAATGAATTTTCAACCAGTTTTTCCAACAGATGATGGATATGGTCCCGGTGAGGCATGCCGATTTCATCCGCAGATTTGTGCAGCGCTTTATCCACCGCCAGGTAATTGACCACGTAAGTAGCTGCGTCGATGGTTTCGATCGCACTCAAGCTGCCGATATCGCTGATATAGCGAAAGGCGTTATCGTTGTTGAAATAAGGCACCCACCCCTTTTCGATCATACCCTTATAGGTCTTATCGTCAATCGCCTGATACCCCACCGCGCCAGCCAGCAGACATTTTTTGGAAATTTCCGTTTCACTGGGGAGCATGGCCAGATACGGCTCAGCGCCGGCCAGAAAGTAGCCGCGGTCTTGGAACAGATCGCGCAGCATTTCCGAGAAAGCCCAACCCAGGTTATCGATCACCAAAACCAGATTCACCACTCCGGCGCGTTTTAAATCCACCGCTTTATTGGGAAGGATATTGAAAACCATCCGTTTGGAATTAGCATGGATGGCATCCCAATTTTGCATCAGCCATTCCGAAAAACGGTCGCCGATGGCATACAGGTCAGGGTCAAACTGTTCTTGACGGTTACACCAGGCCTGGTAGGGCAGGTAGGATTCGGTCGCCCAGGAAAGCATGGCGTCCACATCCCAGTTAAGATCTGGCATTTCGGGTTTGGGTGGACGGATCAACCCGCGCAAGGTGGCGATTTTTCGTGCATACCGGCGAGACAGAGCGCTGAACTTTTCCTCAATTTGATCCATCAGCTCCGGCGTGATCCAATCAGGATGGTCGCGCAAGTGTTTTTCGATCGTTTCAAATTCCACCGACAACAATCCGCTCGTTCGATCCAGTAGGGCAGCCAGGTCTTCCGCGTTCTTAGGCTGCGCATTATTCAGGAAATAGGTCACCTGAAGAATGGTCTCCGGAATCTTGGATTCTTCAATTTTCAGATCTTCCAATTGCAGTTTGAGGGTCCGAAGGAGATCAAAGGTATCCCCCAATAATGCTTCGCCAATGGTCGGGTAACTGTGCAGCACGCGGAAGCGCATGAGTTGAAGTCTTAAAGCGGATGGGTCGGCTGCAAACAGCTCCACCAACTGGCGTTGTTCGCTGGATCTGGCTTTGCTTTTCCATTCCTCTAAACGGGAGTGGAATGTACGCGCCAGTAAAGGATTTCCAAGATTGGCTTTCCATTGCTGCGGATCTACAGTTTCCAATAAAGAGGGTAATTTCGTGAAAGGGAAAGTCTTCGAAGTGAGCATGGGGGCGTAATAAAAAGACAGCAAGGTGTCTTCAAAGGTAAAGCCTGGCTGGGGACGCAGGTCGAGCGAAAGCAGCCCGGCTTGGATGATCTCCTCGTTGGTGACGCTGGCGGGGATTTCCAGCCCCCAACGCTGGGCTAACACGCCGCGGGCATCCACGGTCTCAAAGATGAAGGTGCCTTGAGGATATCGAGCAGCCATATTCTTCAACCATTGAATGACCACCGGCTGCGATATGACCAGGGCGTAGTCCTGCTGATTTTCGTATGCTTGTTGGATATCTTTCACCCGCTGGGGAAATTCCGCGATGGAATTCATCCGTTCCGCGGCAACGCCAAACCCCAAATTATTCGGATCCTGCACAATCTTAATCATGATTCCTCTGCCTTGGATTCTGTGGTGCGAGCTGCTGGGCATCCACGTGAACTTGCATCCTTGCTTTCACAATTTCAATAAATTCTTCCTGCGTGCTCCTTGAAGCGAGGGCATACAGCCAACTTCCTGTGCTGTCCCACTGCCCGTGGTGCGCCTTTTGAGGCTGATATCTGGTAAAACGATCAAAAATAAAAGCCATGATTTCATGCCGGTATGGGAAACGCACCGCTGCAAATCCACATCCGTGCGCTGCGAACCGCGCTGGTCGGGGTGAACCACAAAATTGGTGATGGTGCTACAGCCATTAATTCTAAAGAACCAATAGGCTACATCTTCCGGATTTAACAGTCGTTGTTTGGGTTGTGGGATCATGAAGTCTCCTTTACATTTACTTTAATTTCGCTCATCTGTTCTGAACCGTAAGTCATAAGTTTTTACAAATTCTAGCTCCTCATCTGAAAAACCATAAATCTTAGCTAAAATGTTATCAACTCTATCAAATAAAGGCTTTGTTAAGCGTGCTCGATATAGGAAATAACGTGTAGGTCCATTCGCTTTATTGTATGTAACTAATTCCCCATTTCTTTCTAGATCTTCAATAATTTCTTCATAAAGCTGCAGAAATTCGTTACGGTATGATGAAAGAACTGTTAAATCTATCGGAAATCGTGCAAAATCCTGGTTAGTGAAATCAAAGCAATTAGAATAAACTGTCCAAAACCAATAAAATAGAGACGATGAAATTACAAGGATTGCACCTTCTAATAGAATATCTTGTCTTAAGGTAAGTTCTTTGGTTTTTGAATTTGTCGCTTGTTGTCCATTGACCTCAAAAAAGGGTGGGGATTTAAAGGATAGCATATAGTTATAGCCAGTGCCTTTGTAATACAGATTATTTTGACTTTTACCATTAGGAAGCTTATATGAGAAATAATTACTCTTAACTTTTAGTATTTTCCGAAGAATAGTTACTTCGATTTGAGAACCAATTTTTGGAATAATGGTATCTAGGATCAAATCCTCGGGTACTTCGACAGTTTTAATTAATGGGATAAAGGTATTTCTTTCAGCATTAAAAAACTTGGTAAAATCGCTTGATTGAATCCGCATTTTTCTTTCATTGTTATCTATTCGGACAAATGTTATGGATAACCGAAGTTTTAATCCATCAAATAATGTTCCAGGGTTTGCTGAAGAGTCAATATTTACAAATCTGGCTGTACCTTTATAATTCCTAATGAATGCCCTTGTTGATTTCATCCTGTCGGATGTGATTATCGAAACCGGGATAATAAACCCTAATCTCCCTTCCGAATCATTGAGTAAGCGCATTCCTTTTTCCACAAAATAATTAAAAAGATTTCTTCCTTTCGATGTTTCAAAATGAGAATCAAAATAGCTATCACCAAGAACATCCACATATGGTGGGTTACCAACCACGCAATCAAACCCCCTTTTTTTCATGAAAATCATTGGAAATTCCAATTCCCAATGAAAAAATCGGTTATTATTGTTACATAATCGATAGGCTAAAGCAAAATCTTTTTTATTTACGATTTCGGAATACTGGTTTTCATCTACTCTCGCGGTTGCAAAGAACAGTTCTGTATGCACATTACATATTGCCTTATATCCAGCAAGAGCTTGTTCCACTTCATCTAACCAGCCTTTTTTCTCCTCCACATCAAATCGTAATTCAGAGCCATGAGCAGCAATTAATTGGGACTTGGAAATGGCTTCTTCCACTGCTGATCGGAAATCGGGATCTCTTTCAAATAAAGAAAGTTGGCGAGCGTCTTTTTTTGTCGTTGAGAAAGGATAGTTTCCAATATCATCAAGCCTTGCCCCTACCAAACTATTGCCGCATTTCAGGTGATGTTTCAGGAAAGAAAGGGGTTGATTTTTTGCCATGGAAAGAATCCACAGCGAAAGTTTTGCAAGTTCTACCGCAAGTGGATTCAGATCTACCCCATAAATACAATTTTCAACCACCCAACGCCGCCAATACCCTGTGCTGCTTTCCAGTTTGCCTTGAATATGAACCTCATTCAGAATTTCCGTGACGAAGTTGGCAATCAAGTTCGTGGCGTTGACTAAAAAATGACCGCTTCCCATAGCAGGGTCCAAGACCGAGAGGTTCAAAACTTTTTCCCGCACGAAATTGTCGACGTTTTCTTCAATAAGTATGGTTAACGCATGATGCTCATCATTATCCACAGCATTAACAAATGCTTCTAAGGTGGATTTTTGCTCAGTCAGAAATTCACTTTTTAGATACTTAAGCTTTTCACCTACTGTATTGCTGACGATGTAATTGACTACATCTTCAGGCGTGAAGTAAGCACCTAATGATTTCCGCTCGCTGGGATTGCCGGCAAAATAGACTTCGCTCGCCTTGATGGTATGCCCCACCACCAGCTTGCCGCCCTGCGAAGCCGGTATAAACTGGACTTTTCCTTTGGCGACCTTAACCTCCGTGTCTTCTTTGGCAATGAACAGCTTATGCTCCAACAGCCCTTCATAGAGCGTCCCCAGGTGGCGCACGCTCATATCGCGGTAGCTGATCGGTTTTTCTTGCCCATTCTTTTCGCGGTACGTGGTGAGGTTGAAAATGACATTTGCCAGGTAAGAATCACCAATGCGGGTGTCTGACAGAAAGCTGGTAAACTCGCTTTCCTGCGGGCTGAACAGGCCGCCGTTGTAGGTCTGGTCAATATCCACGAAGATGTGTTCCAAACTGTCCCAGATAGGGAAATTAAGATCGCTCGAAGCATTCCCATCATGGCGAGTGCGGCATTCACTTTCCACTTTCGCCAACAGCTCATGGTTCTCGTCGCTCAGCAGCCGGCGCGCATCTGCATAAAACAGGAAGAGCAGCCGGAACATATAGAGCATCGCCCCGTGATAAATCTTCTTTCGTAAAATCTCATCATCCAGATTGTTCTCGTTTTGGTGGCGTAGTTCTTCCACATAGCCCATACACAGGTCCGAAAGTACACCTTTGCCACCCTCCTCGCGTTGCCTGAGGGCGTTAGCTAATTCTTTCTCAATATAATCAATCTTGTCCTGAGATTCTTTCTTGAAGCGGTCAAACTGGCACTTGCCATCTTCGTGAACGACAAAATTCTCTGCCTTCATGAATTTGTGGAAGATCTGATAAGCCTCTTTGGCTTTATCCGCCAGGATCGCTTCGAGATCAATTTCCAGGTAGGTTTCATACGGCGTGGGCTCCTCTTGATGATAAATGCGCCACTGTTTGCCGTTGGTCAGCAAGCCCCACTGAAGGTTCTTCTCTCGCAGCGCCCGGATAATCTTCTCCGCCCAGTTTCGCCCGATGGTCGTGTTATCCAGGTTTTCTTCCGGCAAAACCACATAGCACAATGAAAGGGGTTTCTCCGTACCGCTGCTCCCCATCGGAAACAGATAGGTGATGTGATCACGCTCGAAACCGCCGCCCGACGAAGGAGTGGGGGTCGATTGGGCAAAAAATCCCAACGCTGACAACACCTCATGGATATATGAATCTTTCCAGGATTGCAGGTTGTGGGTGTCGGCATATTCCCGGTATTCCCCTAAAACTTTTAAGGAAGCTAAGACATCTGCATTCTCAGCCTGGCGGGTAATTTCTTCGAGGTAGATTTCAGAGAAGAGCGTTTCGTTGTGGTAATACATGGGCATGTTGTTTCATCCTTATTGACCGATATTCGACCAGGATATCGCTTATTATTCAATCTCATCTAAAGCGCGAAGAACAGCCTGGCGCAATTCGTTATCAGCATAGAGTCCCGATTCTGCCAATTCTGAAAACAACGACAGCAGGGTAATTCTGGCTGCTTCTTTGTTCTTCGGAAAAACGAAAGTGATCGTTTCGTCGAAGGCAGTTTTCTGCGCTGGCCGAACGATCTTATGTTTCTCCAGCTCGTCAATCGCCTCAACCGTTCTTACCGCGGTGTAATTCCCCTTTTCATCCGCAACGACCAACTTGACTTTACGATTGCCTTTGATGGTTAGTGTGTCTCCAGGGGTCAATTTTTGCCGCTGCTTGCTGGTTGTGGGATCGGAACCATCTTCTGTGTAATAAATAATTCCCTGGCCGTCCTCTGTGTCGGCGTGCAACACAAGCTCGCCTTGATAAGTTACCTGGTTACCGTGCTGTGATAGGTCTTTTGTAAAATCCACCTTAAGCTGGCTGATCTGCGGCGCATTGGTCTCAATATGGTTCTTCCCACTTCGGATGCGTTGAACAAAAGTTGAAACAAAGTTGGTCATCCAGGTGTTAACATTACCCAATGAGTAAGCTTCTGGTAGGGTTTTAAACAATAACTCACGGATATTGGCATAGGCTGTATATTTCACCAAAGGTTTGCTATCGTTGTTATGGTACGTACCGTAAGGATCTTTTTGGGCGCTGCTCAATCCGTTGTACCAATTTTTAAACGTCTCCTGGATATCAACGTCGAGATGAGAAGGCGATCCAAAGATATCCGCTACCTGGGCTAATATCTGGTCTTCAACGCTTGCTTGAATGGCTTCTGCAGTCGCCTTGAAAGCCTTTAGGTGAACCTCGATATGAGTGATTTTTGCAGGTGTTAGGGTTTCACCTGGTACTTGACCGAGCATTTCCATCAAATCATACTTGATGAAGCGGAAGGGATCTTTTGTTTTTGCCTGGCTGAATATCTCAGCCAGGGATTTCTCATCTCCAGAGTAAAAACCGAGGGACCGGGCAATGATTGGTAGGCTATCCCACCAATTGACTGCTGCTTGATAGGCTTCACGAATCGTGTAAACCTTACCCGCTGGTGCGGGTTGATTGGTGAAAATTTGCGTTATTTTAGCAAAATAGGTTTGATCCTCGGCGCTAACCGGTTCAAAAATAATCACCGCGGAGGGATATTGCCCCTGAACCAGGGCAAGCATATCGTCGGTACTTGTAAACTGAATATCTGTCAGGTTATTTGGCTCACGTTTAAATCGTAAGCTGTCGCCATAAAACCGTCGGGCTAATAACAGGAACAAAGTAACTGCAATTTCACCTTGACCGTAATCCTCAAAGAACGGCTTGAGGAATTGCTGTAGATTTGCCTGTCCTTTTCCTTCAAGTGCCGCTAGATCTTCCAGAAGTTTGGCGTATGCTGGTAGAGCGGTCCGGAATTTATTAATATCTTTTTCAGCCTCTAAATAGCGGGTATCTCCCTCAACGGTTAATACACGTAGAGCCTGGTGATCCACAAAACATTTGCG
>Ga0116172_10002608_pt1 | contig 15537 bp, 10 predicted proteins | sample AD_UKC083_MetaG_FD_89799 | JGI IMG/M metagenome (GOLD analysis project Ga0116172, IMG submission 89799) | Active sludge microbial communities of municipal wastewater-treating anaerobic digesters from USA - AD_UKC083_MetaG | ecosystem: Engineered > Bioreactor > Anaerobic > Digestate | place: USA...
CATTACCTCGCGATAATGCCCTTGCGCTTCGCTAATCCTTCACCTCCATCAGGTTGGATAAGGGACTTGCACCCTCAAGTTGCCGAACATGTTCGGCGTACAACACAAAAGGCGACCGTTAAGGTCGCCTTTGAGCTCCCGAGCAGGGATTTGAATTATTCAGAAAACCCTCTTATAGAAAAGGGAATCATCATCGTTCGCCAAATTTCTATACCCATACTTATACCCAAAAATTTTCGATGAACTGGTTCGAATCCTGTATTTTTTTACCCCAAGGCTTCAACCTATTTTCTGGTAAACCCCTGCTTCAGTTTTTTCAATTTTTGCATAATTGCAGCAAGCTGATTCTCATAATCGAATCTGGTAACCATCATGCTGTTGGCAAGCCGACTTTCACTGTTACTGCCTGTTTCGACTTCAAAAATATCATTCACAATTTGATACGTATCCCCGGAAGCTATTAAAGCCATATCCTGCCCCAGCAATCTTATTGAAGCATCCTGAAAATCAAATTCCTCTTCCGCCAGCAACAATTTTTCCCCGTAAAGACGATCCTCTATTCCGGTGTGCTGATAATTGTTTATGATAAGCAGCAGATCGAGAGCATCCTTGTTTCTGTCGGGGTATTTTTCATTCCAGGAAATAATTTTCAACAGAGCCAGACCGGATAAAGTCGGAATTCTGATCACTAATTCAGGCTCTTCGCGTAACATTACACTGATAGAGCTTTCATATGCTTCTTTAAATCCGACAACACTCATTTTAACTGCCTTATCCGGTGGCCAGAAAATGTATTGCCGGTCATCAGACACATCTCCGAAAGGAACAATATCAACCGCAATAGCTCTCAGGCAGACTCTGTGACCGGCTCTTTCCGGGTCAGATAAATACGTCTCTTCGCGGCTCAAACAGGAGACAAGAGCTTCAAAGTCTTTCCAGGCAGTCACTTTTATCCCTAAATCAATATCTGAAGTTTTCCTTGTTGGTGTGATGCCGTGGTGATGCTCAAGAATTAAATCCCTGGCAAAAGCTCCTATTACAAAAAATGGAATTTTGAGCGCGGCCGCTTCGCAACTGATTATTGAAAGAACTTCAATTATTTGCGGGTCAACTTTGCCGGATAGATTTAATAATGTGTCGTTCATAAATCATTTCTGCAACTTCAGCATTTCTTGGGTCTCCGGATGCAACAAGATCAGCATAAACGAGCAAAGGATGAACCAGATCATTTTCCTGTCTTTTTTCCTCAACAGGCCAGAATTCTTCCAGGATTTCCACTTTCCCTTCAGGATCTTTTCGAAGCCGATTTTCCAGTAAAACCTGACTAAGGTTGTGTGAATCAACATAGATTGTAACAATTTCAGGGCTCAGGTAATCAGTCATTTTACAGGCTGCAATTTCCCCACCCCATAAACCAGGAAACGGCGATACTTTGCCATTTTTCCACCAGCCCTCTGGCCCGGTGAAAGTCCCCAGAACCAGCTTTGGTCGAAGCTGTTCAGAATAGCTCTGGACCCATCGTTTTATCAGGTCATCTTTCCGGGTCAGGAATAGTTTTTCGTTGCCCTGCCGGCACAAAAAACCCAGATCTTTCAGGTCTGCGATCGCGTAGTCAACACTTCCCAGCGATACTCCGGCAGCTCCTGCAATTTCCCGATATGTCGCATTTTCAAGACCCGGAGTGATTAACAGGGCAAAAATGATCTTAAGCCCAGTCGTTTTAAAAGCTCTTTTTATGCTTACTTTCGCCGCATCTTTCAGCTTGTTACCCTTTATAAAAATAAATACAGGCGGCTGGTTTAAAAAAATATTTCCTGCCGTATCGGCGAATTCGATACCAGCCAGCTTCAATTCATCGGCCATTTCAGGGTTAACATAGCTTGTTAAAATAATTCTTGGCAACCGATAATCGTTTCCAGGCATTGAAAGCATTACCTTATCAGCTTTTGTAATTTTCCCTTTTATCTCGACAAGGTATTTCAGACGCACTGAATCAATTTTAACTTCCGCAATAAAGTCATTTGGGTTCTTTTTATCCAGAGATTCCAGCAAAGTGACTTCACTTTTTTTTGCCGTGATAATGCTGTCACTTATTGCTTTAAAGGTCTGATCAAGTATTTGCTTTTCGGAAGCGCCAAGTTTGCCCAAATTCTTGTTCATTTTTTCGCCTCGTTCATTTTTTATGAACATTACATTTTTTTGAACAAAAAGCAAGAGATAACTAAAAATTTACAGTTTTAGCCTGCAAAAAAATTGCTCCACTCAAAAAAGAAATCCCGCCACACAAAGCTTTCTATATTGTCTGCCCCAAAAGGCTATCTGGCTTTTAAAAGAATAAAATTGGGAAATATAGATGGCACTTAGCCAGTCTAAGCTATTACTGTTCAACAGAATAGCTTAGACTGGGAAAATTGTCAATTCGCCAAAGCTCAGGCAGCTTTGCTCAGACTCAGCTTGAATCCACACCTGATGGCCAGAACAACAAGCGCCTCCAGGCTGAATTTTTCCCAGTTGCCGCACACAAGATCAGAAATTCTCGACTGGCTCACCTGCAGGATTTTGGCAGCCTCAGCCGGCGTAAGCCCCTCGTCGCTGACCCACTTTCTTACCTCTGCCATCATATCAGCCCGAAGCCTTAGAATTTCAGCATCATCACTCGCATAACCAAGGTCGAGAAAAACATTGCCGGATGAATCATGAACATCCAGGGGAATCTTGCCTGCGTTGCTGTCCGGTCGTTTTTCAACCTTGCGATTCATGATAATGCTCTCCTGACATTCTCAGGCGAATGGACTCGCGGATCTCCTGAATAATACCCTGAATATCGCTTTCAATTTCTGAATCAGTAAAGCGCATCACCAGATAACCCATGTTCTGCAAAATCCTGTCCTGGCGGCGGTCTATGGTCATCTTCTGGTTGTTCGAATGATATTTGAAACCGTCGCAGTAAATGGCGATTTTGGCATCACGTATGAAAAAGTCTGCAATGGTAAGCACCTGGTTATGGAAAAGTATTTTCACCTGATGTTCGACTTTAACCTGATTTTTCGCCAAGGCTTCAGCGAAGAATCCCTCCAGCCCTGAAGGCTGGTATTTCTCGATAATTAGATTCGGGTCAGAGTAATAGCCCTTTTTAACTCTCGAAAGCTTGTCTTCATAAGTGCTTGAAAAGGATCGAACGTCCTTCAGGGGCTTACCAAGAGTGTCAGTTAAATAGTTCTGCAGGAAATATAAAAACTTTTCCAGCCTGGAATCATCAGAACCCGCACCAAGGTTTACCGCATACCTGCAGACATCCCGACCATTAAACATCAGTTTCTGAAAACACGGCCGGGGAGGATCATTGGGAAGCCCTTCCCGCAAAGGATTGCTGTATATCCTGGTGGAAGTGTTATCTGAATTTGTCCTCGAAATATAAACGATGTCATTTCCGGTGAAGTCCATAACGCCCTTTCTAAGGGCTTCAATATGTTCAGCTTTTTCCGACTTCAGACGCAGGCTCAGATAGCCAAAATAATATTGAGTTTCAAGCCTGATTTCATATCTGGGGAAAATGTGATCGAAAACTGGCGGCACCCGAAACTCTGAATCCCTTTTAGGCTTGCTGTCATTTCGCTCATAACAGTTATAGCCGAAATCAAATTCTTCCCGGAAAAAATCCCGGTATGAAAAGTCCGGCCGAAACTTCTTTCGATAATTATTAAACCACGGCTGGTAGCCTCTTTTGCGGTAATACCCCATTCCGATCCTCCTTCGTTTTATTCAATTTACCATAATTTTTGTTGCCTGATAATTTTACTGATTCTTCGAAGCGAAAAACAGCTCAAAGGCTTTTATTTGCTGATGAGTTGGGGTAGAATGTTCATAGCTCAAATGCCTGAGCAAGAATAAAAACATTGGCACTGAATTCAAAAACTGGGAGGAAACCGACTATGACATCTCGGGTAAGTAAAGCTCAACTGAATGAAGATTTGCTCGATGCAGTTGAAAACAATATGCCCCGCAGAGTAAGCAATCTGCTAAAAGCTGGCGCCAGCCCCAATGGGCCAAAAAACTGCGACTGTTCAACGCTTTATATCGCAGCTTCAAAAAATAATCTCAAAATTGTCAGGGCTCTCATTAAGGCCGGGGTAGAAGATGAGCCTGAACCCGAAGAGCCATCAGCACTGACAATCGCTCTCCAGAACGGAAACATTGAGATAGCCGAGGCCCTTCTAAAATACAACCCTTACTACCTTGGCAGCAGGGATGAAGATGGCTTCAGTCCGATTGAACTGGCGGCTTACCAAAATGATGTCGAGTTGATCAATTTGATTTTCACTTTCTCTGATAATATTGATAACACCTGGTCAGCCCTTGAAAACTCAATCTGCGACGGCAAGAAAAAAGCCGCTCTGGCAATAATTGAAAGAGCAGCTGACTGGTATGAGCCCGAGCAACTGGAGAGCCTTCTGGGAAGCGCATTTGAAAACGACCAACCGGAAATATTTGCAGCACTTGTTGATGCAGGTGCCGACCCGTCTGAAATGGAAGATCTCGGAAGGCCGCCATTATTAGAAGCGATACAGAACAAACCGGACTTCATCGAATGCCTTCTCGACAACGGGTTCAATGCCAATGAAACCGACGAAGAAAAAGAAACTCCGCTCATGTATGCCGTCAGATACAGGCCGACGGAAAAATTTATCCAGATGCTCATAAAGGCCGGCGCAAAAAAGAAGCTGAAAAATGCGGCTGGTGATACTGCCTATGACATTGCCACAAAAAGTAGAAAAATCACCGACAAAGCTGTTCTCGACCTCATAAAACCTACCTCAACCGTTAGAAAATCATTTTCTCTATCTTGTATTCCTTCCTCCAGAAAAAACAAACCACCTCAAAAACCAGCTGTAATTACAAAACGGGTCAGAAGACGCTTTGTGCCTGATCCAGAACAGATTGCCGATTCAATCAAAGAAAAAACCAAGCAGCATGACATTTTTTCTGATATTGCCAGCCTCCTGGCTGAACGCCTGCGACAAAAAGAGCCGACCTCAATTGACTGTGGCGATGAAGGAACGGCAGCGAATTTCTGGGAACAATTCTGCTATCTGGCCGCAAACAGTGACCCGGAGGGCTACCCTGAGAGATTTGTGAAATCCGAGCTTGAAATTCTTTTAAATGAACTTGATCTCGACACCGAAGATTGGGAATTTCTTTGGCTCGGAACAGAATACGGGGATACGTGGGTCAGACAACACCAAGACCCCGATTTGTTGCCACCGGTTGATGATCACCAGACCATCGATTGCATATACTATGGTTTTGTGCTGAATCTGGCTGAAACAGAAGGCAATGGTTCCTTTTAATCGCGTTAACAGTCCAATAAAAACCTTATTAAGTGAGGATTATATGAAGAAAAATATTGTCTGTATCTCTGAAAATGCCTTTATGTCTATTCTGATTTCAGCAATTGAGTCATACCCCTCAAGATTTATGGGCGAAAGAAAGCCAAACAACTCAACCGCCGAAGGCGAAGTGTTTGGGTTGCTTTTTGGCCAAAAAAGCGAAAAGCCTGATTCGACGATATACAATGTTGCCCTGGCCATACCAACCCAAATTTTGATGCTCAAGAATCATTTTACCGTCGAACCATCAATTAAGCATCTCGAAAAAGTAAGGGAAATAATCGAAACATTTCCGATGTATCAATATCTTGGCAGTTATCACAGTCATCCATTCCACAGGGAAGAATTCTTTGAGGGCGACTCAGTTATAGCATCAGACGCTGACGTAAGCTACGCTTTATGGGATTCCAGTTGCATAGAAGCAGAAGCGATAATGGCGATAATCGGGTTAACCTACCTGACCAAAAAATTGACCAATGTCAGCCCCAAGTCTGAATGGTATTACATCCAGAATTATTGCGGAAAATACAAATATAACCTGGGCGCTCACGTTACAGAACGAGAAAATAATTCTCTCAAGGTAGTTGATAATCTTCTCTGCCCATTCGCTTTCGGGATCAATAATTGCGACCTGAATTCTACCAAGAGATAAAACCAGAAAGAACAATACACAAATTTCACTTTAATTACTTATACGAATGCATATGATTAAGGGCCACATCACTGCGCCACAGCACCCCTTTCACTTTTCGGCCAATTTAATCTGAGAATTGCGCAGTTTATTCAAAACAGCGTAAGAAAACGCCCTTTTTAATCAGAATAAAACGCTAAATTACAATAGAGAACTTTTCTTGTTGACTTATAAGTCTGCAATAATAGATAGTAAGTTCATAAAAAGCGGGCAGCATGAGAGAGGTAAAAGTAATGAATGCAGAACAATACTTGGAAAAAATTAGAGAGCTGATTAACCAAAGAGAGCTTAAAAGTGCCGTATTAGCAGCGATTGAATTCAAAAAAAGCTATAGAGAAGAATCTGCAGAAACCATTCTTATATCTGACGAAAAAGATGATCATATTCTTCTTGAGGTATTGTTTTGTGCCGAGAACGAGCTCACCTACAGTGATAACAAGTCGCATGTCCTTGGATATTTTGACACCTGGTGTGGCTTAGATCCAGAAGAAGCTAACAGAATCTTCTGGGAAGTGATAATTCCAGACTATAAATATGATGAATATGTAGTTTTTCTACTCGAACATTATTTTAACAAGCTGGTATTCTATTACAGAACAAAGGATCATGCGAAATTTCTTGAATTGGTAGAACAAACTTGGCGTGCACTGGACATGTATGGCAATCAGAATCTGGGGCAGGATTCTTCTGCACGAGAAAAAATAATATCTCTACTGATCACTGACAAACAGTATGCGACTGCAAAAACAAAGCTTGAAAAAACAAGAGCAAAGCTGCAGAACGGGTGGTTCATATATCTGAATCTGGCAATGCACGACAATGACATAACATTTATTCGTAGCACGATACAGAAACTTAGGGAGTTTAAGGCTCAAGTAACAGACGAAGCATATATCGATAATTATACAGACAGTATAATTGAATTTTTTGCGGATGCAGCAGAATCGATAACTTCAAGATTTAAAATGTACCCCGACTGCGAACCAGCAGGTTTGATTCTTCAAAATTTGAAAAACGCCATTAACAAGCACGATATTTCCCGCGAGTTCGTTGAAAAGACAATTGCGGATCTGCAGCGTTTTGAGGACAGTATCGGAGGCTTATGCAATAAAGACATATATTACAGAGCCAGAGACATGGTCATTGATTACGATAGATTAATTCGACCATGCTATACGCCAGAGGAATTAGATTCCGTCATAAACGACCTTAGTGAACGTGCTAACACCTTAGAACTAGAAAAATTTCTGACGGATAACAAAATTAAATTCGAGCAGCAACTTCAAACTCTGACACCTCATGATTTAAGGAGCATATTGTCTGATTCAGCAATGTCTTTCGTTAAGTCAGACCCGGATGTTTTAAATATGTTGATATCTGGAGAAACACTATGGAACCAGGTAAAAGACAGGCTTAACCAATACTCCGAATACACTTTTGTAGTCTGTAACTATCTCAAGGCTGTAGAGGTCTTGCTGAAAGGCTATTTGGCTAATCATTGCGAAGGGTGTGAGATAAAAACGAGCGGCCAAATGATCGTAAGAATTGGTTCTACCGAGTTTGAGAAGATAACACTTGGCAATATAAGCCACTTTATAAAAAACAATCCCGCAAAAATTTTACAAAATCCAGGCAAGGGCAAAGAAATCTTTTGTTTGTTGAAGGACTGGATCGATAACGTAAGAAATGCCCATTTTCACAGCCACTTAATCGAATCACCGGATGTTGCAAGAGATATCAGAGAAAAAACCCTGCAATTGCTGAACCGTTTGTGTGGTGAATTTAAGAAAATTTGATTGTTTTGTCGTGACCACCGCTCACTGCTTTTTCTGAGCTGATGATTCCGCTTATATTTACTCCATCAGAATGGCTTTTTGCATCAGGAGTTTGTTGTTCTGGTAGAAGGGCACATCGGTGTTGCAGAGAACCGTGGGCGGAACATTGGAGAGCTCTGCAAGGTTATCCATGGGAACGATAACGTTCCTGGCGCCGTTTTCTGAAAGCATCGTAACTTTATTGGCCAGGTTGCTGGCACGCTCAACGGCGCCGCCCACTGAGATATTTCCAAGCACAGCAAGACCGGGCTTAAGATTCTTTTTGTATAAGGCAGAAATAATCGCAATATAAACTGCCGAACCAATACCCGTCGAAGATGTTGAACCCAGAAGATTCGTTACCTGAACGGTAATATCATGGTTCTTAAGAGAATGCTTTTCACTTAAAATGCTCTTTTCGTTTGCCTTGATGTACTGGTAGGTATTCTTGATATTCTCCTTAACCGTGTTACTGTTGACACCTGTGGTTATTAATTTTCCAGATCCGGCCGCCACAACTGCCTCAATACGCAGAAGAGCAACGCTATCCCCCTCACCCGTGCACGTATAACAAACACCAGGCGGAAGCGGATTATTTTCGATCAGGTGTGATCCCCTTTCTTCGGGAAGGCCAACGAATGATTCCTCCTGGGTTTCCTTGTCAATGTAAGAAAAGTTGGTATCCCAGAATTCCATACCGCCCATGCGTTTCAGCTGCTCTTTAACACGCCGACGCATTTCCTCGGCAACCTTCAGATACTCGCAGACATCTTCTTTGCTGAACTCTCCGTCGGGATGAAAAATTTTGATCAGACCTGATACGATTTTTCTGACAGCCTTTGCATCACGTTGTTTTAGGTGAGACCCCAGAGCAAAATATCTGTCAATCGCGTCTGTATAAGTAGTTTTGCGAAAAGACTTGAGAAGTTCTGAAAAATAATCGGTACTGAAACCGAAACTTGATGTGAAATGCTCAGGCGCGAACTTAATCATCTCCCAGCCCGGCAAGTAGCAATGGATGCGATCAAGAAAAGCCGTATCACTATTTACCTCGTCAGATAAAGGACTGAAAAGATGCGAAGTTTGCAAAACCGTTTCGACCGGCTGATTAATATTGCCATTATAAATTAAAGAAGCAACGCCTGTAATTTCACCGCCAGAACCGGCCCTAGAAAAAGAACCTGATTCCATATAATCCTTCATCAGCGGAATTGCATCGCGATCTTTAAAAATCTTGTCAGTTGCCTCGTCAAAACAGATCGCATCCCACTGGCCGACCGCTCCAACCTTGTTGGTTGAACCATGCACAAACAGTTTCGCAACAGTGCCCTGGCCACCGGAAATCAAAACCGAATAAGGGCTCAGCTCCTTGAAGACAAAAGATTTTCCGGTTGATCTCGGGCCAAGTTCAATAAAATTAAGGTTTGCTTCGACCATTGGCAAAAGGCGCAAAAGCAGAAGAGTTTTAACACGATCAGTTATCCCCTCTGCGCCAGGTTCATAGCCACAGCTTCTCAACAGTATGCTGGTCCATTCATCTTTACTGAACTCACGACGACGACTCAAAACTCTGGAATTATCAAAATTGGAAAGCTGAATCGGCTTAATTTCCGTTACTACAAAAGGGTATTTGGTTTGCCCGATTGCAATATTCGGGTCATACTCGATATCTATTATCGCCCATATCCCGCCCATAAGCAGCTTTTCATGGTCTTTCACCAGGCGATCGGCAATATTACCATTTCTTATGTTGCTGTTCAAAAGGTTAGCCCAGTAAATATCCTTCTTCGAATCAAGCTCAACCGAAATTTTATCGATAATTTTATAGCGGCCGTTTTCTCTGATGCGAGAATGAATGAGGGAGCTTTCTTCAGGGTTTACATAATGCTGAGCCAGCACCTTCTTAACGTTTTCCAGTCCCTTCTGAATCTGCTCTTCATCGCTACTGGAGCATGAATTGGCAATAAGATATTCGAGTACAAACACGGGAACATTGGCACCTACTTTTAGCTGCCGCACCAGGTCTTTTCTAACGACATAACCCCGAAAATGCTCAAGAAGTTTCTGGTCAAGGCTATTTAAAGCAGTCATTTCATTGCTCCGTAAGTTTTCATAACAGGCCACCCAGATCACGGTCTGAGCTGCGTCTTATCTTCGTATGGTCAAGACATTCCTTTGTGTCGGCATCAAGCAGTTGAATTTCGATTTCTTTTGCGCCGTCAAAAGAATATTCTTTGCAGATTTTATCGTTTCTGGAAATAGTCAGAATATCACTTTTGTTCGACTGAGCACCGTTTTTAAAGAACACCAGGTAGACTTTGCGATTTAAACTCAGCAAATTACCTGGCACCTCCCCTGCCGAAAGCTTAATCTGATAGATTTCACCGGCAACCGATTCTAAATCTGCCTTGTTGGCAATATTTACCGGCAATTTTGAATCATGGGCTGCCGAAAGCTGCCAGCAAAAGAAAGGAGTAACAAGCTCCTGTGGCGACAGACCACCGTGGCTGTAACCATAAGGGCCGGTTGTTTTAAATGGGTTCAAAGTACGCGAAAAATAGAGATAATTAAACGAACCGTGTTTCTTTTTTATCTCTATGAGAGAATCCAGAAGTTCGGGCTGCTCATCATTCGCAAGAATATAGCGTTCCGCTTTTTGGGCCACGCCTTGCGTATTGGCTGGGATTTTATCGGCTTCGCACAGCAACCCCGAAAGCACAAAACCGTGGTCACTTATGAGAAAAACCTTTTTATAACCTGACTGCAAAAGGAGCTCTATCTTTCGCGCCATTGAAGAAATTGTCTCGGGGAAATATTTAAGTGCCTTGTGCTGAAATTTTTCGCCCATCGTGTCAAAATCTTTGTGGGTGCAGATTAAATATTGCGCGGCCTTTTCTTCACCGTCAAATGTATCAAGATCGATAAATTCAATTTTTTTGCCAGGATTTTTATCCAGCAGATACTTAACCCGATCCAGATGAATTTTTCTTGTGGTTCCGTCATCAATGAAAATCCGGCTCATATTGTTTTCTGTTTCAGATGGAAAGTCGGCCAGAACATGCCCCGGAGAAAGCTTTATAGATGATTGAACACAGCCTGCAATCTCCTGGGCAACTTCGTATGCAACGCCGTCACCGACAATTATGGCAACCTTATCTGAATTTTCATCAATAATCCTCTGCAATGCGCCGGTCTGGGTTTCTTTATAACTGTTAAAGAATTTAAACCAACGGTCAAGAAAAACGGCTACCAGCTCTTTATAAAGTTCTTGAAAAGGCTCTATAAGGTCTCGATTGTTCAGGAAAACGGAATAAAGCCTTCTGATAGCATTGTCGACTTTACTGAAATGAAGCTTATAAAAATCTATTACCTCGTCAAGAGAGCTAAGATAAGAAATGTTTTTTGCATCAAATTGGATAAGTTCCAGAACATCACCCCAGAATCTAATTCCGGCGGCCTGAGCTTTTCGGTTGTTATGTCTGGCTGTAATTTTTCTGATATATTCCGGCAATTTTTCTTTTTCACCAAGATTGCTGCCGATTTCTTTAAGCCATATTTCATCAACTTTCTGAAAAGGATGCTCCAAAGAAACTTCCCATGACTTAAAATTGTGTGGAATTTTAAATTTGTTCAAATAATGCATTAATGAAGACTTATAGCTTACAGAATCCAGCCAATTGGCGTAGACACGGTCCAGTATTTCATTTTTCCTGCTAATAAGAAGATTTTCAAAAATACGGCAGGCCACCTCGTTTGCCAGCACTTCGGGTTCACGATCGATATACTGCAAGCCGACCAGTTCATGAACTTTTCGGTAAAAAGCTTCTCTAAGTTGCTTATCGAAACGCTCAGCATTGTATTTTGCAGGATCATGCAAAAATAAAAGCAGCTCTGTTTCAAGGTCAAAAATTTCACTGGCGCCTTTGTGGCTAAGATCCAGCCAATAGGACTTATCTTTTCCGATACTTACTTTTGCCGCAGCAAGAAGTTCTTCTCTGGCCAGATTTATGTTCAAATTCAAGGTCTGGTGAACTTTTTCCTTGATGTAATTTTGCAAGTACCTTATTTCCAAACAACCGTCTGTTTCGCAGTATTCGCGGATAAATTTCAACTTGTTTTTTTCGGTGCACGTGTAAATAAGATATTTCTGTGACTCTGAGCGCTGCTTTTCGATCAGATATTTAATATGTAATTCTTCAAGCTCGGAGTTGGCCTTAAAAATTTGATAATCCCCGCCTAAACAGCCAATTAAGAAATCTGCGTCACCAGATTCATCAATAAAAACTGCAATTTCATGGTGCTCATAGATCTTTTGCAGATCTTTCTTAAACCACTGATCTATCATTAGATGTCTCTCTTTCCTTACTTTTAGTGCGATCAGCTTAGATTTGGGTTAAACCCTGGCTCTAACTCGCTCCCTGCAGATTTGCGTTTCAATTCTCTACCCGTCGGGGAGAGAATTGAAACAACGCGATCAAACAGGCCAGCAACACCAGAATTTACAATCGCTTTGTTCTTTCATTCATGCCCGACACTCCTTCCGACTCTTAAAGTTAGATGTCTCTCTTTTTGTCTGATTTAACAAAGTATTGTGAATTCTGGAATCATGCATCTGGGCCATCTACTCTATTACACAACCCGCCTTTTGATGATACACTTAAACAGGTTCCCCTCTCGATCATCGATGAATTCGATATCAGGGTAATTTTCCAATGCTCTTAAAATTCCTGAGCCATACCCGCGATATGGTAAAATCTGGTAGGCAAAAGAAGCTAAAACTGGATTTCTCGTGTTGGAATTACCAGCTTTAATATTCTCAACTGTCAGATTATTTGGCAGGTGACCCGGACTGATAATTTCGATACGGTTTGCAAATATAAAAACACGAATTGGGGCCTGTATAAAATAATCACGATGAACAAGAGCATTAGCTACAAGCTCCTCAAGAACAATCCTGGGTATCTCGGGTTCTCCCAGACTGTTTACACCTTGCTCACCCTGAATTTGCCTTGTGTTTGCTAAAATAAAACCCACTGTCTGCTGAAAAATTTCAGACATTTTACCGGTAATATCTTTACTATCAATGTAAACTTCTGTAGTGATACTGTTGCCTGGAAAAGCCCCCGCCTTTACAATAAACGATTGCAACCTGCTGGATGGAGCTTGAGCAAAAAGCAGGGCACCTGTGATATTGAGCTCTTCATTTTTTCCAAGATTCAGATTGTTTATTGTCTGTATCAAAGAAACCTTTTGTTCATCAATGGATTCACCATATCTTTTCAAAAAGAAACTCTTGAAATATGGCATGTCAAGATCGGAAACAGTCATGCCATTAACAGGCACAATGTCAGCATGAAGCATTCCAGATTCCTGAAATAATCTTTGAATTTCTTCGCGTGCTGTGGCTTTGCGTTTGTCTGCACCACTTTTAACCCAGATTGTCCCATTCTTGTCCTGATAGGGTTTGTTGATGCCTTTACAGACATCTATAACCAAAACCCGCTGATTTTCATACGTTACAATCTCTGTCAACGGATTGATGGGTGGTCTTATATTTTGGCTGGCAACACCTGATATAAGTTGATTGATCCGTTGAATATCAGAGGTTTCCAGGCCAGTAATCGTGCCATTGTCATCAACACCAACAAATATTCTGCCGCCCAAAGTATTACTGAAAGCAATCAGCTCCTGAGCCAAAGAGTCACCATTGTTTATATCTTTTTTGAACTGATTCCTGCTGTCTTCGCCCTGACTGAGAATCTTTAAAAGCTCTACGGTTTCCATATCTGATAGATCTCCTTACGTCGTTCAAAGGCCTCTTTACCACCCTCCATGATTTCGACAATCACTTTCTGAGTATCGTGGTCGTCAACGCTGCCAGAACAAACATTAACACAATCGTCCATAAAAGAGCAGGCATGAACCAGTTCTGCATCGCCCAATACGGGAATGTTCGGATTATGCGTGGCAAAAATAAACTGAACCCCGGGCTTCATTCTGCGAATTATCTTGATAACATCTTCATAAATAGTCTGATTATCCAGATCGTCTTCTGGCTGATCAATTACTATGACATCATTATCTTTCTGACCAAGAATAAAAAGAATAAGAGCCGATGCACGCTGTCCAAGAGAATGGTGCTGTAATTCTTTGCCACGGTAAAGGATAGTAAACTTATTCGGCGTCTGAAAAGCAAGCAAGGTTTTCAAGTTCTGCATAAAACAATCAAGGAATAACTTGGGGTTGGTTCCCATTAAAACCTGGGCATTTTCGAGATCTTTGTATAATGCCGCAAAATCTGAATACTGGTCAACAAGTTCCTGATAGACGGTTCCCCTGACACCAGTGCCCCTGAATATATCTTTCATAAAAGTCAAGAATGCCTGTTTGTCTTCCTTGTAGCCGGAAGATATTGAGATTGAAGAACTATCTGCACCAACTTTACCTAATTCTGACTTGATCAGATTAAACTCATTATGCCAGAGCTCATTGAGCTGCTGAAGTTCAACCAGAAGAGCATCTTCCAGAAGTTTTTTCTGATCACCCTGCTTTTCCAGAACAGATAAAATCTGATTAGCACTATTCAGTTTCTTCTTCAGATTCAAAAATTCTTCTGTACTGATGTGAGGAGAGCCTGAACTCTTGATTTCTTCCGCAAGCTTTCTTTCAATTTCAGCAAATTCCTCAACCATGCCCTGGCGAATGCCAGCTAAATCACTCTGGCAAAGAGTTAAATCATGACGTAGCGTTTTTTCACCATTTAACCAGGTCTTTAAGTAATCAATAAATGAAACGTATTTCTCGAATTGCTGATAGAATTTCTGGAAAAGCCCTGAGTTATGTTTTGAGACATGACCCTTGAAATTTCTCAGCTCATCTTCATGCTGCGCAAGCAGGGTTTCAATATCAGAAGCAAGATTCCCGGCCAGTTTTATGCCATTGCTGATCGTGCGAACGTCATTATCAAAATCAAGCCTCTTTTGCAGCTTTTCTTCAATTCCATGCTGCGCGTAAAACTGCAAACGGTGCTCCATATCCAGCTTGACTTTTTTCTGCTCCGCAATTTGTTCATTAACGCCTGAAGCTTTTGATAATCGATCAACCGCATCAATGACTTTCTCTTTTTGATCAGATATTTTTCTACGGATTTCATCAAGTTTTGAACCTAGAAGCCTGTCCACCAGATCCTTTTCAAAGCCTTCGCCGGTGTTGGAAAGATCCTTTTGGCCAAAATATATCGGTTTTCGCAGCACAGTTTCACAAATTGATACGCCTGGCTGCAGCTTGCCCCCAAGCAGGACTTCAGAATACGGTTCGTTCAAAACCCGCCGAACGGTATACAGCTGGCCATATCGATCAACAGCATCAATTTCAACTTTGCCGCCGCTGCCCATAGTGAATTCAACAAGTTTTTCCTTATATTTTTTATCCCCGACCTTTTCCCCGAAAGGAATTTCAAGCGCATATCGCAAAACTTCAAGAATAGATGATTTGCCACTGCCACGAATGCCGATAAATGTATTCAGCTCGGGTGAAAAGCAAAGTTCCTGGCCATTTAGCGTGCCGCCGGTAAACCGTACTGAGCGAATATGTGAATGTTTGTATGGCAATGGTTCAGAGCAAACTCTGTGCCCCTGGTCCAGTA
>Ga0116172_10002609_pt1 | contig 15533 bp, 16 predicted proteins | sample AD_UKC083_MetaG_FD_89799 | JGI IMG/M metagenome (GOLD analysis project Ga0116172, IMG submission 89799) | Active sludge microbial communities of municipal wastewater-treating anaerobic digesters from USA - AD_UKC083_MetaG | ecosystem: Engineered > Bioreactor > Anaerobic > Digestate | place: USA...
CGGCTGAGCCAAACCGCACCTGACCGGGCATGGACACGGCCTCCCTCGCCCAGGTGCGCGGCTGGCTGCAGTACGCGCGCCGCATTGCTGTGCTCACCGGCGCGGGTGTCAGCGCCGAATCGGGCGTGCCCACCTTCCGCAAGGCGCAAACCGGCTATTGGGCGCAGTTCCGTCCCGAAGACATGGCGACCGAAGAAGGCTTTCGCGCCCACCCCCGGCGTGTGTGGGACTGGTACCAGCACCGGCGCGATCTGCTGGCGGGCGTGCAGCCCAATGCAGGGCACGCGGCGCTGGCGGATTTCCAGTGCCGCCATCCCGAACAGTTCACGCTGATCACCCAGAACGTGGATGGCCTGCACCAGCGCGCTGGCAGCACCGGTGTGCTGTGCCTGCATGGCGACATTTTTGTGGACTGTTGGCTCGATTCCCCGCGCACCTGCTGCCATATCGACCACGCCGTGGCTGGCCGCCCACCCTGTTGCGACGGCTGCGGCAATCTGTTGCGGCCGGGCGTGGTGTGGTTCGGCGAGCCCCTGCCGTATGTCACGCTGCAAGCCGCCCAAAAGGCCGCCCGCGTTTGCGACCTGATGCTGGTGGTGGGCACTGCAGGCGCCGTGTACCCGGCAGCGGGCCTGGCGCAACTGGCGCGCCAGGCGGGTGCCCGTGTGGCCAGCATCAACCCGGCTGCGAGCGCCCTCGACGATGTGGCCCATGCGCTGCTGCGCGGTACGGCCGCCCACATGTTGCCGGCCCTGCTGGCGGCCGCCTGATGCGGATTCGCCAGGCAGGCGACATCACACCAGCCCCAGCGCCCCCAATAGCGCGCCGGCGCCAAGCAGCCACAGCAGATGCAGCCGGGTGCGCCATACCAGCAGCATGCACAAGCCCGTGAGCAGCCACAGCGGCCAGTCGGTGGCCGGGTTGCCATGGCTGCTGCTGAGCAGCCAGGCGGTGGGCAGCAGCAGGCCGATCACCACCGGTGCCATGCCCTGCTTGAAGGCGCGCACGCTGCGCCGTTCGCGATTGCGGTGGCCCCAACGCGTGGCCAGCCAGGTCAGTGTGGTGCTGGGCAGCATGATGCCGACCATGCTTAGCAGCATGCCCAAAGCGCCGCTGGCCCAGCCGGCCAGCCCGGCGCCGCCGGCGTTGGTGCCCACGTTCCAGCCTAGCAGCGCAATGAACAGCACATTGGGGCCCGGCGCCGCCTGGGCGATGGCAATCGAGGCGTTGAACTGCAGATCGGTCAGCCAGCCCTGGCGCTCCACCAGATAGCGGTGCATGTCGGGCGCCGTGGCAATGGCGCCGCCCACGGCCAGCAGCGAAATTGATATGTAGTACAGAAAAAGGTTCAGCCAGTCGGTGGGCTGCAGGGTTACGGCCAGCGCGTTCATGGGGCGATCTTTCGCCAGGTCAGCACGCAGGCCAAGCCGCCCAGTGCCGGCAATACCCAGGCCAGCGGCCAGCGCAGCAGGGCCATGCTGGCAAAGGTGAGGGCGGCCAGCGCAATGCATAGCCAGGGGCCCAGCGGGTGCTTGCGCAGCGCCGCTGCCAGCTTGAGGCCCGTGCCCGCAATAAGACCGGCGGCCACGGCGCCCATGCCGCGCAGCGCGCCCGCCACGGCGGGGTGGCTGGCAAATTGCGCATACACCAGCGCCAGCCCCAGCACCAGCAGCAGGGGAAAGGTGAGCATGCCCGCCAGCGCCGCCAGGGCACCGCGCAGTCCGAAATAACGGTCGCCGATCATCACCGAGAGATTGACCACATTCGGCCCCGGCATGATCTGGGCCACGGCCCAGTCTTCGACGAATTCCTCGTTCGTCATCCAGCGCTTTTTTTCCACCAGCTCGCGCTGCACCACGGCCAGCACGCCGCCAAAGCCCTGCAGCGCCAGCCAGGTGAACGACCAGAACAGGTCGGCCGGGTTGCGCGGCTGGGGCCGCGCTTCGGGGGCATCGGGTAAGGGCAAGGGCGCAGACATGGGTTGTGGGGTCGAAATTGGCCTGTAGAGCAAGCGAAACAAGCGCTGTCAGCTATGAAATCAGGAGTTTACCGGAGGCGGGCGTGGTCCATGGTGCGGGCGCTCCATGGTAAGCCGCAGGGCAGATGCGCCCGGTGGCCCAGGCATCTCCAAAGGCGAGAGGGGCATCATGAATGCGGATGGTTGACTCCGCGCCGCTTTGCCCCATACCCTGCCAGCCTCTTCGCCATTTGCACAAAGACACTCCCATGACCTCCGCCACACGCCGCCTGCACCTTGAGCGCCACCGCACCGATCGCATTGGCTGGCTGCGCGCCGCCGTGCTGGGGGCCAACGGCGGCATCGTCTCCACCGCCAGCCTGGTGGTGGGTGTGGCGGCGGCGCAGGCCAGCCCGTCCACCATCCTGATGACGGCGGTGGCCGGGCTGGTGGCCGGGGCCATGTCGATGGCGGCGGGCGAATATGTGTCGGTGCACTCGCAGGCCGACACTGAAAAGGCCGACCTCGACCGCGAGCGCCGCGAGCTCGCCGCCGACCCCGTCGCCGAGGCGCGCGAGTTGGCCGCTATCTACGAGAGCCGGGGGCTGGAAGCTGCGCTGGCGCAGCAGGTGGCCCAGCAGCTCATGGCGCATGACGCGCTGGGTGCCCATGCGCGCGATGAGCTCGAAATCTCCAGCGCCATGGCGGCGCGCCCGGTGCAGGCCGCGCTCACCTCGGCCGCCGCCTTTGCTGCGGGCGCCGCCTTGCCCCTGGTTGTGGCAGCCCTCGCGCCCGCCAGCAGCTTGCTGTATTGGGTGGCCGGCACCGCGCTGGTGTTTCTGGCGGTGCTGGGGGGCGTTGCCGCGCGCACGGGCGGCGCGGGCGTGCTGGTGGGCGCCTGGCGCGTCACCTTCTGGGGCGCGCTGGCCATGGCCATCACGGCGGGCGTGGGCGCGCTGTTCGGGGCGCCCGTGGGGTGATGCGCGGCCGGCGGGTTGCGCTCAGGCGGGCGCGCGCAGCGGCTTCATGGCCTGCGTCCAGCGGTACAGCTCATCGAACATGGCCGTTGCCGAACTGGTGTGCAGATCGTTGGGCACAAAGGTTTTTTGCGCATCGAGGTGCTGGCCCACGTTGGGAATGGCCACGGCTTCGAGCATGGGCATGATCTTCAGTGTGGTCAGCAGCTGCTTGGTGACCTGCACCGCCCGCAGGCCGCCCGACATGCCGCCGTAGCTCACAAAAGCGGCCGGCTTGTACTGCCATTCGCGCACCAGGTAATTCATGGCATTGAGCAGTGCCGAGGGTGGGCCGAAGTTGTACTCGGGCAGCACGAACACAAAGGCATCGGCCGCCTGGACGCTGGCGCTCCATGCCTTGGTGTGGGCATGCTGGTATTTTTGCAGGCGCGGGTGTTCGGGCTCATCGAAAACCGGCAGATTGAAGGACGCCAGGTCCACCACCTGTGCATCGAACTGGTCGTTGGACAGGGCTGCTTGCTGCGTCCATTGCGCTATCGCGGGGCCGACGCGGCTGGGGCGGGTGCTACAAATGATGATGTGAAGAACGGGTTTCATGGGGTGCGTAAGGTGCTTAGGGTGCTTAGGGTGCGGGGGGCGAAAGAGGAAAACCGGGCGTGCACGATCACAGGCCCAGGCGTTGGAGGGTGGCTGCCTTTTGCTGGCTGTCCTGGCGCAGCCGCTTTTCAAAGGCAGCACCGTTTTGGTAGTCGACCACCTGGTTGGCGCGCTGGGCCCAGTCGCGGTAGGCCGTCGCCTGCACGGCTTTCTCGCAGCCGGTCTCCAGCGCAGCGACCACCTCGGGCGGCGTTTTGGCGGGTACCAGCAGCCCGCCAAAGCTCAGCTGCACCACGGGCACTCCGGCTTCGGTCAACGTGGGCACCTGCGGGAAAGCGGGGTGGCGCCGATCGGCATACACCGCAAGCAGTCGCAGCGACCCGGCCTGGACCTGGCTGGTGATGGAGCTGGCCAGCACGGCGCCAAAACCCAGGCGTCCGGCCAGCAGGTCTTGCAGCATGGGAGCGTCGCCCTTGTAGGGCACATGGGTGAGTTCGACTTTGCTCACCGCCTCGATGTCGGATGTGCCCAGGTGCGGAATGGAGCCCGTGCCCGAAGTGCCGTAGCTGACCGCGCCGGCCTGGCGCCGCGCGTCTTTCACGATGTCCTGGATGCTCTGGTAGGGCGAGTCTTTGGGTACGGCCACGGCAAAAATGTTGTCGAACACCTGGCAGACATACTTGAACGAGTCGAGGTGGTAGGCGATGGTCTTGAGCCGGTGCGGCTCGCTCGACAGGGGCACGGCCGGCGTGAAGGCCACGGTGTAGCCGTCCGGTTTGGCCGCGGCCACGCTCTGCAGGCCGATCGTGCCAGCGGCGCCGTCGCGGTTGCTGACCGCCACGGGCTGCCTGAGCACCTCGGCCAGCGACTGGGCGAAGTTGCGTGCGTTCAGGTCCAGGCCACCGCCCGCCGAAAAGGGCACGACGACCTGGATCGGGCGGGTGGGGTAGGGTTCGGACGCGCAGACCACGGTGCTGGCCATCAGGCCCAGCAGCGCGAGTGCAGACCGGCGCAAAGTGCTGACGGGGTGGCGCATGGACGACTCCTGAATGATAAAAAAGCGACGAAGGGCGACAGAGGCGAACAGGGCCAACGGCGGGAAACGACGGCAAATGGCGGAACCCGGCGCGCGGCATCGCTGCCCGCGCGCCGGGGGGCGCATTCGCCGGCTCAGGCGTCGTCGCGGATGCCGTTGCGCAGCGTGCCGATGGCGTCCACCACGATCTCGCAGACATCACCGGGCTTCATGAAGATCTGCAGGGTGCGCTTGTTGCCCACGCCGCCGGGGGTGCCGGTGACGATCACGTCGCCGGGCGACAGTGGCGTGAAGGTGGAGATGTAGGCGATCTGGCGCGGGATGCTGTGGATCATCTTGTCGGTGGTAGTGTCTTGCAGCACCTGGCCGTTGAGAACGGTCTGCAGGCGCATCACGCGGCCGGGCTGGATCTCGTCGGATGTGACCATCCAGGGGCCAAAGCCGCCGGTCTTGTAGAAGTTCTTGCCGGGGATCCACTGCGAGGTGGCCACTTGCCAGTCGCGCACGGAGCCATCGTTGTAGCAAGCGTAGCCCACGATATGGTCCCAGGCGTCCTCTTCCTTGATGCGGCGCCCGCCCTTGCCGATCACGATGGCGATCTCGGCCTCGTAATCCAGGCGATGGGATTCGGCGGGACGCAGGATGTCCTGGTTATGGGCCACTTGCGAGTCGGCCACGCGGGTGAAGATGACGGGGCTTTCGGTGACCTTGCTGCCGGTTTCCTGCACATGCTCGCCGTAGTTCAGGCCAATGCAGAAGATCTGGCCGGGGTTGGGGATCACGGGCAGCAGCGTGAGCTGGCTGTATTTCAACGTGAAGGGCCGGGTCTTGGCGGCCTCGGCGGCGACGCCCAGCAGGTCCTTGGCGATCAGGGTCTTGAGGTCGGGGGCCTGCGCGCCCAGGATGGGCGTGAGGTCGAGCACGTCGTCGCCGTTGACGATGCCGTAGGAGGGCGTGCCCTGGTTCAGGAAGCTGATGAGTTTCATGGAAAAAGTCCTTTCGGGATGAACAGAGAAGAAAAGCGGAAAGCCAGAAATGCGCTGGCTCAGGGAATGCGGGCCGTGATTTCCTGCGCCGTGCGGGTGAGCAGTTGGGTCAGCTTGGGCAGGTCGATCACGGCCATGCGCGGCACGCTGGTGACGAGCGAGAGGGCGCCCAGCAGAGTGCCATCGCCCTTGTGCAGGGGCACGGCCACCGCCGCCAGGTTCTGTTCGAGTTCGCCACTCGAGAAGTAATACCCGGCCTTGCGGATGGCGCTGTAGTACTTGCGAAACGCGCTCCACTCGGTGGGCAGGCCGGCCTGGGCGATGTCGTGCAGATGCTCGTCAAACACCCGGTGCAACTGCGCCGGGCTAAAGCAAGACAGGATGACCTTGGGCGCCGCGCCCAGAAACAGCGGGCGCGGGCGGCCCCGGCCGTAGCTGAGCGTGGCTTTGGTGGTACCGAACTCGCGGTGGGTGTCCAGCACCTGCTGGCCATAGAGGCACGAAATCACGCAGTCCAGCCCGGTTTGCTCGACCAGCTCCTGCATCAGCGCCACGCCATGCTGCAGCACCGGGTCACCCATGCGGATGTAGTGGTCCAGCACGATGATGCGCGGCCCCAGCGTGTAGTGCGCGTCGGTCGATCGCTGCAACAGGCCCGCGTCGGTGAGCATCTTCACGTAGCGGTAGCCCGTGGGCAGCGACACCTGCAGCGCCTCGGTGATGGCCTCGGCCGTCCAGCTCAGCTGCTGGTCGGAAAACAGGTCCAGCACGCTGAGCATGCGCGCCAGGCTGGACTCGGATTTTTCGGTCATGGGGCTCGTTGGCTCGCTGGGGTCAGCGAGGTCAGTGGGGTTGCAGGTTTGCCACGGGCAGGCAGGCCGTGATCGCATCGAGTTCCCCCGCGGTGCTGGCCAAACCCGCTATGTAGCGGTCGGGCCTGAGCATAGCCGCCCCCACACCGTGATCGGCCAGCCACGTCAGCAGCGCCGGCTCCTGGGTTGCCATCACCGCCACATGCTGGTGCTGCCAGCATTGCCGGGTCTCGTCGCTCACCGCGGCCAGCAGCTCCGGGCGGCCGATCACGGCAAAGCGGTTGCCGATATGCGCGTCCAGCAGCAGGCCGTCGTCCAGCACCGGCTGCGGGAAAGGCTGGCCCACCGGGGCCTTGTCGCCGTGCAGCAGGCCGGGCCCCAGGCGCGGCGACGGGAACTCGAAAATCTCGGGCCCGCCCGCCTTGAATCGTGCGTCGCGCTCGCGGGCCTTGTCGGGGTCGGTGGCCTGGATGATGTCGCCCAGCTTGACGGCCAGTTCGATGAACGCATGCACATGGGGCGAGCGTTCCGACTCGTAGGTATCGAGCAGCGCCTCGCTGGCGCGGCCTTGCAGCACGGCTTCGAGCTTCCAGGCCAGGTTGGCAACGTCGCGCAGCGCAGCGCACATGCCCTGGCCCAGGAAGGGCGGCGTCTGGTGCGCCGAGTCGCCCGCCAGCATCAGCCGGCCCTTGCGCCAGCCCTTGGCAATCAGCGAGTGGAAGGTGTAGATGGTGGCGCGTTCGATGTCGGCGTGCTCGGGCTTCATCCAGCGGCTCACCAGTTGCCACAGGGTGGCGGGCTGCACCAGCTGGGCCGGGTCGTCGCCCGGCATCAGCATGATCTCCCAGCGGCGACGGCGGCCGGTGACGTTGCACCAGGTCATGGGGCGGTCCGGGTCGCAGAACTGCACCGTGTGGTCGGGCAGCTCGGGGGCGTTGTCGTTGAGGATGACGTCAAACACCAGCCAGGGCTGGCGCAGCCCCAGGTCTTTCATGGGGCTGCCCAGCAGTTTGCGCACCATGGATCGCGCGCCGTCGCAGCCCACCACGTAGCGGGCCTGTACCTGCGCGCTGCTGCCCGCTTGCAGGTTGGTTACGGTCAGGTTCACATGGTCGGCGGCCTCGGCGATCTGCGTGACCTCGTGGCGCAACCGCACCTGCACACTGGCAAAGCGCGCAGCGCCTGTGCGCAGCACCTGCTCGAGCTCGGGCTGGTGGAAGTAGTGGTTGCTCGCGCAGCCATGCGGCCCCTGGGCGGCCGTGCCGCCACGGATCATCAGGGTCTCGCCTTCGGCGTTGACAAAGTGCATGCCCTTGAGGCCGGGGCGCGAGATGGCCTCGACCGCCGGGCGCAGGCCCGCCGCCTGGAAGATGCGCATCACTTCGCCATCGAAATGGATGGCGCGCGGCAGCGGGTAGATGCCGGCTTCCTTTTCCAGCACCAGCACCGACAGGCCGGCCTGGCCCAGCAGATTGGCCAGCGTGGCGCCCGCAGGGCCATAGCCGATGATGGCAATGTCAAACATGGCTCAGGCCTCCTGGGTGTCGCTGGCATAGCCCATGCGGCGCGCCATGTCGGCCTGCCACACCGCCCGCGACTGGAATTTGGGGCGGCTGCGCGCAAGGGCCTCGGCGCGCTCCAGGATGGCCGCGTCGCTCTGGTCCAGGTCGATGGGCTCGCGCAGCGGCTGCTCGCAATACCAGGGCATGTCCATGAACACCTCCAGCCGGTTGCCCTCGGGGTCGCGGAAATAGATCGACACCGCGTTGCCGTGGGTGGCGCACAGCAGCTCGGTCACATCGGCATCGGCCGCCACGCGGTCACGCACCAGGCGCAGCGTGGCCAGGTCGGGCACGCGCAACGAAATCTGGTTGATCACGCTGAAGGCCAGGTCCGCCGGGCGGCCGCTGGCCAGCACCACCTGGTGGTGCTCGGTCGGGTCGCGGCTCAGAAACACCAGCTGCACGGTGCCCAGGTCACCCCGGTCGGTCTCGGTGAAACACAGCACGTCTTTGTAAAAGCGCGCCATGCGTTCGAGGTCGCGCACATAAAAGCCCATGTGGCTGAACACCAGGGAGCCGCGCTGGCGCAGGGGTGAAAGGGATGGTGTCATGTTGTCTCCGGATGGGTGAAATGAATATTCGAATTACTTATTCGTTTGAATTTGCTTAAATTATTACTCAATTCTTATAATTTGACAAAAATTTGTTATTCATCAAAAATTCGATCCAGGCATCCCGCGCGGTTGTCAGACCAGTCCATACAACAATTCCCTCAGGAGACAAGACATGACCCCCTTCATCACCCGGCGCACTGGCCTCGCCGCTCTCACACTTGCACTGCTGGCTGCCACCGGTGCGCAGGCGCAGGACTACCCCACCAAGCCGATTCGCCTTCTGGCGCCGTTTCCGGCGGGCTCGGGGCCCGACGCCAATGCGCGGGAAATTGCGGGCGAGCTCACGAAAATCCTGGGCCAGACCGTGATCGTGGAAAACAGGCCCGGCGCCTCGGGCATCATCGGCACCGAAGCCGCCGCCAAGGCCGCGCCCGACGGCTACACCCTGGTGGTCGGCACCACCAGCACCATGTCGGTGTTGCACCACCTCTACACCAAGCTGCCCTTCAATGCCGAAAAAGACTTCGCACCGGTCAGCCTGCTGGGTGTGCTCCATACCGGGCTGATTGCCACGCCTTCGGCCCCGTTCAAGACCGCTGCTGAAATGGTGACCCATGCCAAGGCCCATCCCGACACCGTCACCGCAGCCACACTGGGAGCGGGCAGCTACTTTCATCTGGCGGGCGAATGGTTTGCCTCGAATGCGGGGGTCAAGCTGCGCTTTGTGCCCTACAGCACCACCAGTCCCTACACCGACCTGATGGCCGGCCAGGTGCAGGTAATGTTTGACGCCTTGCCGGCGGCGGCGGGCGGCATCCGTGGCGGCAAGCTCCAGTTGCTGGCGCTGACCGGCAAAACGCGCCACCCCGCTTTTCCCGATGTGCCCACCTTTGCCGAAGCCGGCATTGCCGACTACGCGCCCGTGGCCTGGCAGGGCATTCTGGCGCCCGCGGGTACCCCCAAGGCGATTGTCGACAAGCTCAGCGCCGCCATGCAAAAAGCCACGCAAAACCCGCAGCTGGCCGAAAAATGGCGCCAGTACGGCGGCGAACTCAAAGCCACCACACCAGCCGAGTTTGCCGCCTTCATCAAGGCCGATGCCGCCCAATGGGGCCAGGTGGTGCGCCAGGCTGGCGTCAAGCTCGACTGAAGCGCGCACCGCCATGCGTGCGTTGATCACCCCGCAGGCCGTGCTGCAACTCGAGCAGCGGCGCCGCGAAGCGCTGCTGGCCGGCGACGGCGCAGCCCTCGAAGCGCTGCTGTCGCCCGACATCGTGTACATGCACTCCACCGGCACGCGCGACACCCGGACCAGCTACCTGCACAAGATCCGCGAGGGCGCGTTGCGCTACCTTCGCCTGGAATGGAGCGACCTGCAGGTGCAGGTGCTGCCCGCCGCCGCCCTCGTCACCGGCCGCATGGATGCCACCGTGCGCAAGGACGGGCAGGACAAGCCGGTGCGCAGCGCATTTCTCACCGTCTGGGTGGCCGAGCCAGGCACTGTGGGCAGCGCCTGGCGGCTGCGCGCACACCAGGGAACCCCCTTGTCATGAACGACGAGCCCCTCATCCTCACCGTGGCGCCCAACGGCGCCTACAAGACCCGCGCAGACCACGCCGCGCTGCCCATCACGCCCGAGGCGCTGGCGGCCACCGCCCGCGCCTGCCTGGACGCGGGCGCGGCCATGCTGCACCTGCATGTGCGCCACCCCGACGGCCGGCACAGCCTGCGCGCCGACCATTACCGCGCGGCCCAGGCCGCCGTGCGCGCGGCGGTGGGGCACAACCTGGTGATCCAGGTCACCACCGAGGCGGCTGGTGTGTATGACCCGGCCGAACAGGTTGCGCTGGTGCTCGAACTGCAGCCCGAGGCGGTCTCGGTCAGCCTGCGCGAACTGCTCAGGCCGGGGCTTTCTGAGACAGAGCTGTCGGGCTTCTTTGGCTGGCTGCTAGCCAATCAGACCATGACGCAGGTCATTCTGTACGACACCGCCGAGGTGGCGCAGTGGAACCAGCTGCGCGCCCGCGGCGTGGTCCCCGAGGGGCCGTGGTTTGTGTTGTTCGTGCTGGGCCGCTACGCGGCCGGGCAAACATCGGCAGCCACCGATCTGCTGCCTTTTTTGCACACCCGGGACGGCGCCCACCCCTGGGCCATGTGCGCCTTTGGCGCGCAAGAACACCGCTGCGCCATGGCCGCGCTGGCGCTGGGTGGGCATGTACGCGTGGGTTTTGAAAACAACCTGTGGCGGCGCGACGGCAGCCTGGCGCCAGACAACGCCAGTCTGGTCCGCCAGGTGGCCGAAAGCGCGGCCCTGGCCGGCCGGCCCCTGGCCAGCGCCGCGCAGGTGCGCGCCCGGTTTCGGGGCGAATAAGCGCCATGCCGGGCCACGCGCCCGGCAACGGCCCTGCACAGGGGCATGGGCGCGGGCGCCATTCGAAGCGCCGACGGGGTGGCGCTTGGATGCACGCCAGAATTTGTGTGAAAAAGGGCGCTAGCGCTTTCCGGATAAGAGCTGTTACTCCACTCAAAATTTCTGCATCACCCGGCACTTGGGAAACATTGAACAACCCCAAAACTGCTTGCCCGCCTGCGCGCCCGCCTTTGCGGTGCGCAGCGCCATGGCGCTGCCGCACTGGGGGCATTTGCGCTCGGCATTCGGGTTGTGGCGCTCTTTGAGCTGTTGCACATGCGCGATGTGGGTGGCTCGCGTGGGCGCCAGCCGGCCACTTTGCAATTGCTGCACCAGGCGCTGCACCTGCCGGGTGTCAAAAACGGGCTGCGTGAACGAGAGAATGAAACGCACGCACCCGCCGCCATAGGTTACGTTAGCGGGCATTTCGGTTTTGAACGTGCTGCCGCCCACAAACACAATCACTGAGTGAATGGCTTCAGGCGGCACCTGCAGCGTGGCCTCCAGCGCCTTGGTGTGCTTGTAGTTCTGGCGCAGCGGGTTCTGAAACCGAAAGCTGCGCTTGAAGATTTTTTGCGTCCACTCGGCCTGCCGCTCGCTGCCGAAAATCCAGCCCTGCATGTTTTTGGTTTCGATAGCAAAAATGCCAAAGCGCGACACGATCACATGATCAATCTGCGTGCTGCCGTCGGGTGTGGTGAGGGTGACGTTGTGCAGCGGAAAGTAAACCGCCTTGTCCAGCCGCAGTTGCAGCATGAAGCGCACAAACCATTCCCCGATATGGCCCTTGGCCCACGGGCTGCGCAGGATGGACACCATCACAAAGAACGGAATCACCCACGACAGGGTGGACAGCAGCATGTTGAAAACAGGTTGAAGTGCGTTTTGCATGGTTCATCCGGGCAAGAGGCCGTGGTGGTGCGGGGGGAGGGCAGTGTTCAGTTGCTGCGTGCCGACAACGCCCCCACCCCCGCCAAGCCACCTCGCCCCCGGTGGCCACGGTCTGCGCGCGGCCCAGGGCTTCCAGGGTTTGCAGCAGGGTGGGCAGGCCTTTTTTCCACGGCCCGCGGCATTTAAAGCGCGATTCAATGGTGGGCAAGGTGAGCGGCCACGGCGCGCACTTGCTCGGGCAGGGTGGCGAGCCAGGGGGGCTGGGCATGTTTGATTTGCTCTAGTTTTGATAGCGATTTTTTACTATCCATATCGGCATCCTGTCCAAGTTTTTCTTCGGGTATCTGCTCTTGGTTTTGCAGTGAATTTTGCGGGTTCTGAAAGTCGGGCCGCAGCCAACGCACGCGGCCCTGGGCTTCTTCTGCCGCGCGCTGGGTGTTGAGCTGCACCAAGTGGGCCAGGATGTCGTCGGTGCTGGCATCGGTGGCTACGTCGGTAACAGTCGATGCGCCCGGCGCTGGTGCTGCCGTCGCCATGGGTAAACGTCACCGGGCGCTCGAACATGTAGGTTTGCTCGGGCGTGGGGTGCGGGCGCTCTAAGCCCAGCAGCGCGCACAGGTCCATCACAAAGCTTTGCGCGATGGCCAGCTCGCTGGCGGTGTTGTGCTGCCAGCGCCGAATGAAGGCCTGGGTGGCAGCGGTGTCGCTAGGGTGTGTAGGCATGCGGCAAGAATCAAAAGCCAGCCGCAGCGGGGCGCACGGCCTCAGGCGTAGGTGTTGACTTGGGTGCCCAGCGTGCCGGTGGCGGCCAGCGCGGGCTGGGCCTGGGGCAGGGCTTGCAGCAGGGTGGCCGCGGCGCTGGCCTGGGTGGCCAGGGCTTTCTTGAGCACAGCGATGCCCAAGGCGTCGGCGGTTTTGCGGCCGGCCTGGGTGTTGGCGGCGCTGACGATGCGTTGGGTAAGGGCAATGTCCATGGGCAATCAGGCGGCCAATGCCGGCTGGCCTGGCTGCGGGGTTTGGCCCGCAGGCCCTTGCAGCTTGGCCCGCACGAAGTCCTCGAACTGCGCGGGCAGCAGCGGGCGGCTGTAGTGGTAGCCCTGCATCTGGTTGCAGCCGCGTGCGCGCAAAAATTCCAGCTGGTCGTCGGTTTCCACGCCTTCGGCGTTGGTGCTCATGCCCAGGCTGCGGGCCATCTGGATGATGGCGGTGACGATAGCCTGGTCGTCGGCGTCGGTGCCGATGTCGCGCACGAAGGACTGGTCGATCTTGACCTGGTTGATGTGAAAGCGCTTGAGGTAGCTGAGCGACGAGTAGCCGGTGCCAAAGTCGTCGATCGACAGGCGAATGCCGCGCTGGCTCAGCTCTTGCATTTTTTGGGCGGCGATTTCGGGGTCTTTCATGGCCACGGCTTCGGTCAGCTCCAGCTCCAGGCCTTCGGGCGGTACGCCGGTTTGCTGCAGCAGTCGGCCAACCAGGTCGGGCAGCCCGGGCTGGCCAAACTGCACCGCCGAGAGGTTGACCGCCATGGTCATCATGGGCAGGCCGCCATCGAGCCAGGCGCGCAACTGGCACAGGGCGGTGTGCAGCACCCATTCGCCAATGGGCACGATGAGGCCGTTGGCTTCGGCCAGCGGGATGAATTCGGCGGGCGACACGGCGCCCCATTGCGGGTGGGTCCAGCGCAGCAGGGCTTCGACGCCGACGATGCGGCCATCGTGCAGTGACACCTGGGGCTGGTACACCAGGTGCAGCTCGCCCCGCGGCAGGGCCTGCTTGAGGGCGTTGCCCAGGGCCAGTGCACGCGCAGAGTGCGCCTGCATCTCGGGCGTGAAGAAGCGGTAGGTGTTGCGCCCGTCTTCCTTGACGCGGTACATGGCGGTTTCGGCGTTTTTGAGCAGGGCGTCGAGCTCCAGGCTGTCGTCGGGCGAGATGGCGATGCCAATCGATGCGGTCAGAAAGATGTCATGCCCCGCCACTTGCACCGGTTGTGCCAGCACGTCCAGCAGGCGGGTGCAGAGCTTGGCGGCTTCGTCCTGGCAGGTCTGGGGCAGCAGGGCAACAAAATCATCGCCCGAGTGGCGCGACAGCGTGGCGTTGTCTTGCAGGCTGGAGCGCAGGCGGTGGGAGACTTCGAGCAGCAGCATGTCGCCCTCGCTGTGGCCCAGCGAGTCGTTGATGTCCTTGAAGCGGTCAAGGTCGATCCACAGCAAGGCCAGGGCGGGGCTCTGGCTGAAGGAGTGTTGGAAGTGCGCGCCCAGCAGGGTGCGGTTGGGCAGGCCGGTGAGCTGGTCGTAGTGCGAGAGCTGCTGTATGCGCTCGGCAGCCTGTTTGCGCTCGGTCACGTCTTCTTTGTGGGCAAGGTAGCTGGTGACCTCGCCCTCGGCGTTGCGCAAGGGGTAAATGAGCACCGATTCGGTGTATTCGCGGCCGCTTTTGCTGCGGTTGCTCAGCTCGCCGTGCCACGGTTTGCCTTGGGTGAGCTGGGCCCACATGCCCCGGTAGGTGGCATCGGGCGTTTTGCCCGACTGCAGGATGCGCGGGTTTTGCCCCAGCACTTCGTCGGCGGTGTATTCGCTGGAGCGGGTGAAGGCGTCGTTGACGTATTCGATGCGGCCTTGCAGGTCGGTGATGACGATGGGCAAGGGGTTTTGCGCAACCGCCTGCGAGAGCTTGCGCATGGCCTCTTCGCTCTGCAGGCGCTGGGTGATGTCGCGCGAGATGACCACGTAACGCGGGCCCTGGCCCGGCTGCGGGGCCTTGCGCGCCACCGACAGCTCAAACCAGCGTTGGCCGTCGGGCACCTCCAGGGCAACCACGCGGCCGCGCGAGAAGCCTGTCTGGCGGGCTTCGTCCAGGGCGGCCAGCGAGATGCGCGCGGCTTCGGCGGGCAGGGCTTCTTGCAGGGTTTTACCGAGCAAAGAGACGGTGGGCGCGACCAGGGCGCCCGCGTGGCCGGCGCGTGCGTCGATGTAGCGCCCGTCGTCGTCGAGTTCGAGCAGCGGGTCGGGCAGGGCATCCAGCGTGGCCTGCAACTGCCGTTGCGAGTTGCGCAGCAAGGTGTAAGGCCGCTGCACGGTTTCCACAAAAACCGCGCGGTACAAAAAGGCGTAGGCCAGCACTTTGTAAAAGTGGCCCGTGAGGTTGTAGATGTCGGTGACGCCGGTGTAACGGGTAAAGAAAAACTCGCTTTGCGCCATGACGCACGCCGCCGCAAACAGGCCGCTGGCGTTGAAGCTGCGCTGGCGGCGCATGTGCCACAGCAGCCGGGCTGCGGCGGCAAGGTACAGCGCCATCAGCGTGTATTCGAAAGCGATCTTGAAGGAGGTCAGCCCGCCGCCCGGCACAAAGGTGACGGGCAGCAGGTGCGGCGCCAGAAAGAACAGCCCGTGCAGCGCGGCCACCAGCACCAGCACCGCCGCCGTCATCAGCGTGGCCTGCGAGCGCGTGGCGGTGCTGCCCCAGGGCAGCCAGGCCACCGCCAGCAGGGCCAGTGCGCTCAGCAGCCGCGCCGACAGCCAGTAGTGGATGGCTTTTTCGGACGTGTTGGGGGTAATGAAATCGGGCATGCCGCTGTAAGACAGCATGTGGCTGAAGTCGAGCAGGCCCACGCCCAGGAAAGCGCAGCCCAGCAACAGGGCATTGAGCGGCAACTGCTCGCGCCGCACGCTCCATGCCATGCCAAAGGTGAGCGCCGCCACCACAATCGCCAGCGTTTCCAGCGCCATGTGCAGGGGCAGATAGTGCGAAACGC
>Ga0116172_10002618_pt1 | contig 15518 bp, 17 predicted proteins | sample AD_UKC083_MetaG_FD_89799 | JGI IMG/M metagenome (GOLD analysis project Ga0116172, IMG submission 89799) | Active sludge microbial communities of municipal wastewater-treating anaerobic digesters from USA - AD_UKC083_MetaG | ecosystem: Engineered > Bioreactor > Anaerobic > Digestate | place: USA...
AATGTATCACTTTCTACGGACACATTCAATTTTGGATCGGGATGCTGAGATAAAGTAATGGTTTTTTCTTTTGAATTGGTGCAGGCAGTCAAATTATCAGTGACGGTCAGTTTTATTGTAAAAGTTTGAGAGCCATTTCCTATTGCCGTCATGTATTGATGATGTGCTACACTATCGGTTGAAGCAGTATTGTCACCAAATTCCCACTTAAAAGAATAATCTGATCCGGCAGGCAAATTGGTGGGTGTAAATGTGATATTTTCTCCTGCACAATTTTCGGTAGAAAAAGTGAAATCGACAGAAGGAATATTGCCTACTGTAATGGTAACTTCCTGATTAGATATATTTTGAGTGCTTGGCACAGCATCGGAAACACTTATCAACGTATATTTGAAAGTTCCTGCAGTATTGGTCGGAACGTTTAAAGTTGCTGAATTTCCACTAACCGATGTGATGGTTTGAAGATTGCCATTATTGATTTTGTAGGAAAAAGTGTAAGCAGGTGTCCCATTTGCTCCTGTAAAGGTAACGATGGGCGATGTAGTATTAATACAAGCACCTGATTTATTTACTGTAATCGTTGCAGAAAGTGAATTATCATTGGTAACCCGATTTAATGAAAATGTGTTTTTTCGATACAGAAAATTTCCGGGAGGTTCACTATATTGACAAGCCGCAAATGAATGGAAAGAAAAAAATATCATTTCCGATAATATCAAAAATAGATGAAGATATTTTTTCATTAATGGTAATTAATTGTATTTCATGGTATTATTTTAAATTCTAAAATATATTTCCCTACCAAAATACATTTTGGTAAAATTAGTGAAATTATTAAAAAGGGGAAAAGAAATTTTGTAAATATTTTGCAGAAATTAAAGATATTCATCTTTTCTGTATTTTTCTGCATGGCAATCTTCCAAAACGCTCAAATAACTTTGATAACGCGACCAACTGATTTGTCCTTTTTCCACAGCTTCTCTCACCGCACATTCCGGTTCCTGTATATGCAGGCAGTTATCATATTTACACTGCGAGGAAATCTTAAAAATTTCCTTAAAGTAATGATCTACTTCCGATTCTTCAATGTCGATCAAACCAAATCCCTTGATACCCGGTGTGTCAATAAGATAACCCCCATCCGGCAACCGATACATTTCAGAAAAGGTAGTAGTATGCATTCCCTTATTGTGATAGAACGATATGTCGGCTGTTTTGGCCAATGCTTCCGGATTAAGTGCGTTGAGTAATGATGATTTGCCAACTCCCGAATTACCTGACAAAAGCACTGTTTTGCCGATAAAAAAATTTTTTATTACCGAAAGATTTTCTCCTGTTAAGGCATAGGTTTTAAAGACGGAATATCCAATATTTTCGTAAAGATAAACAATTGCTTCCAAATACTCTGCATCCTCTTCTCCATAGAGATCCGTTTTATTGATGATCAGGCAAGCAGGAACATTATATGCTTCAGTTACTGCCAAAAAACGGTCGATAAAGACGGTAGAAGTTTCAGGATAATTTAATGTAATGACCAGAGCTGCCATATCAAGATTTGCCGCCAGAATGCTGAATTCTTTTGATAAATTGGACGCACGACGAATAATATAATTTTTTCTGTCGCATATCTTGTATATCAGACCAATTCCATCTTTGTTTTTTTCAAATTCCACGCGATCGCCCACTGCAATCGGATTGGTGCTTCGAATACCTTTCAAACGAAAATTTCCCTTGATTTTACATTCTATACGTTCATTTTCATCGGTTTGAACCAGATACCAACTGCCGGTGCTTTTTACGACGGTGCCCAACATTACATATTCACCTTAAATTTATATTTACAACCTCCTTAATAGTTCTGGAATTACTGTGTCGAAAAAAAATGCCAGTCTTCTATTTTTAAATTTTTTTATAAAAAGAATTGATAAAACTTGATTCTTATTCATGTCGAAAGCAAGTTTTATCAATTTTAATTAACTGAAAGAGAGTATTTTATACAGTCATAATTTCTTTTTCCTTGAGAGCAAGCATTTCATCAATTTTTTTAATATACTGATCGTGAAGCTTTTGAGCTTGTTCTTCTGCATCTTTTTCAACGTCTTCTGGAAGTCCTTCCTTCACCATTTTTTTGATATGTTCAATGGCATCCCTGCGGGCGTTTCGAATCCGGATGCGGGCTTCTTCAACTTCCATGCGTGCTTGTTTAACCAGCTGTTTACGTCTTTCTTCGGTCAGAGGTGGCATGGACAACCGAATGGCTTCACCGTTATCGGTAGGATTAATTCCCAAATCGGAGTTTAAAATTGCCTTTTCGATGGGCTTCATCATAGCCTTTTCCCATGGTTGAATCATGATTGTTTTGGCATCGGGAGTAGTGATGGAAGCTACATTGGCAATAGGAACATGTACACCATAATAATCCACGCGAACTGCATCCAGAATTCGAGGATTTGCCTTCCCGGCCCGAATGTGAGCTAAAGTATTTTCCAAAAACTGTATGGTTGTTTCCATACTTTCTTTCGCTTCGTTCAGAATTGGTTTTACGTCTTGTAAGTCCATAATGTTAATTTTTTTAAGATTCTACTTCCGAAAAATTTTTTATCTCTGATTCTTTTGTTTTTTTACGACTAATTTTCTATTTATCAGTTTTTTACAAGAGTGCCGATTTTTTCTCCCATTATTACTTTCTTTAAATTTCCGGGAACATCCATGTTGAAAACATAAATAGGCATATTATTTTCCTTGCAGAGAGTTGTGGCGGTCAAATCCATTACTTTCAAATTGCGCCGGTAAACTTCATCATAGGTTATCTCTTCAAATTTCTCTGCCGAACTGTTTTTTTCGGGATCGTCCGTGTAAACTCCATTCACTCGTGTGCCTTTGAGCATAATATCTGCGCCAATTTCTATGGCGCGGAGCGATGAAGCTGTATCAGTGGTAAAAAACGGATTTCCTGTTCCCCCGGAAATGATAACAATTTCACTTTTCTCTAAATATGAAACGGCTTTTTGCTTGCTGTAATATTCTCCTACCGGTTCCATACGTATGGCGGTAAGAACATGCGAAGTTACTCCTTCGGCTTGCAAGGCGGAATGAAGCGCCAAGCTGTTGATAACGGTAGCGAGCATTCCCATTTGGTCGCCTAAAATGCGGTCAAAACCTTTTTTTGTTCCACTCAAGCCCCGAAAAATATTTCCTCCACCAATCACTATCCCTACTTGAACGCCCATATCTGAAATTTCTGCAATTTGAGAAGCATATTCCTGCAACCGATTTTCATCAAGTCCGTATTGCTTACCTCCCATCAACGATTCTCCGCTCAGCTTTAACAATATCCGGTTGTAGTACAACATTTTAAAATGTTTTTATGGTTCAAGAATATTTTATCTTTTCGTCATCTTGCACAACAAACAACTGATAACCTCACAAAAATAGATAAATAAATGGTATTTACAAACGTCTGACAAGCAGAAACGCTGTAAATTTTGAAAATTATTTTTTTCGTTTGGGATTTTGTGGAAACCAACCTTTTTCCACCCTTCGTTTCTGTTGAAAAATTTCGCGAATGCTCCAGAAGCAAGAAAAAGCAAGAACGCCCAACAAAATTGAAACAATTTCATTGATTACCAATAAAGAAGCAGCAGCACTTATCAAGCCTGCTATAAAAAATAACCACCAACTTCGGACTCCCCAATAATATTCAGCTTTTATCACCAGCGGATGGAAGATTCCAATCATTAAAAAAACTGCGATGCCTATCAATAAACCGTTGTAGTGTAACATTTAATTTTTTTTGACCTTTGAATATGCAAATATCGGAAATTAGTCGTTATTCTGCCAATTTTGATTGTATTTTTGTGCAGAAAATTTTTATTTTCGAACAGTGGTTACGCCTATTTTTTCAAAGATCAATTTTTTTTACAGTTTCTTTGTTTGTTGACGAACTTACAACCTCGAAAAAAATTATTCTTTTATCCGTTTTTTTGTAATTTTACGGACATAAATGTAGAACTCAAAAAATAATTTGATGCAAACCAAGAAATATTTTTATTTTCTGTTCATTTCCTTTATTTTAACTTCATGCACACATAAAACGTGGCAGGTAGTGGAAGCTAAATCAGAAAAAATCTCTATCGATAGTACTACTGAAAAAATTGCCGACAAAGAATTTGAAGCAATCCTTCAGCCGGTAAAAGAGAGAATTGATGCAGAAATGTCTATGGTAATTGGATATTCGGCAGAAAATATGAAAAGTTATGCACCCGAAAGTCCTCTTTCCAATTTTTGCGCTGATGTCTTTCGACGTGCAGCTTCTGATTTTTTACATCAGGAGGTAGATGTGTCTGTTGTAAACCTTGGTGGATTACGAACTGAAATTCCCGCAGGTAGTATTACTGTTCGTAATATCTACGAATTAATGCCTTTTGAAAATGAGCTGGTTATTCTTTGGATCAAAGGAGATAAGTTAATCCAGCTTTTCCAATTTTTTGCTTCTGTTGGCGGCGAAGGTGTTTCCGGCATCAGAATGAAAGTGAAAAATGGCAAGGCAGTTCAAATTTTGGTTGGAACAATTCCGATTGATCCCGCAAAAATTTATACGGTGGCTACCAGTGATTATCTCGCCGAAGGTAACGACCAAATGACAGCTCTGTCTGAGTACGAAAAAATTTCGGGAACCGGTTTAAAACTTCGAAATGTTCTCATAGATTTCATTCGGAATGAAACTTTGAAAGGAAATATCATACAATCGAAAATTGATGGTAGAATAAGTTTGGAAAACTAAAAAACGATTTTTTATGAAAACTATTCAAAATACTACAATTCTTGTTTTTTTGTTGGTGTTCAACAGTATTCTCTATGGAGGAGAAAGAATAAAGTTGACCATTCTGCATACAAACGATACTCACAGTCAGATAGAGCCAACAGAAAAATCAAATTTTCCTACTTCCGATAGAGGTGGTTATGCCCGCAGAATGGGAGTCATTCAACAAATCCGACTGCAGAATGAAAATGTGTTATTGTTCGATGCCGGCGATTTTTGGCAGGGAACGCCCTATTTTAATTTTTACAATGGCAGAATCGAAGTGAACGGAATGAACAGAATGAAATATGACGCCGTTACTTTGGGGAATCACGAATTTGACAACGGGATTGACACTATGGCTGCAATACTGAAAAATGCCCGGTTCCCTGTTCTTACTTCCAACTATCAGATGGACAGCACTGCAATGGCAACTTTGGTAAAACCTTATCTCATCATTCGCAAGGCTGGTTTGAAAATCGGTGTAATGGCTTTGAATGTCAATCCAAAAGGTCTGATTTTCAAAAACAATTACAAAGGGATGAACTATGTCGATCCGGTGGAAACGGCTATCAATATCTCCAATTTTTTAAAAAGAGGCGAAAAATGCGATTTGATTATTTGTCTGTCTCATTTGGGTGCTGATACACTTAAGCAAACACTTACCGACTACGATATAATCCGTAAAACCAGATATATTGATGTTGTCATTGGAGGTCATTCACATCAAATTATTACTCAAACTAAGGTAAAAAATGCGGCCGGTAAACCTGTAGTATTGGCTCAAATGGGGAAAAGCGGACTTTATCTGGGAAGAATAGATTTGGAACTGGAAAAAAGATAAAGCAGAATTTTATTTATTTGTTGCAATCGGATGTGTTTGCATCAGTACGAAAGAGCCCACCAACATGGGCACTACAAAATTAACAATCCAAATAAAAGTACTTGCCAAAATTACTTGAACCGTTTGTCCTGAAAATGCTCCGATAACCAAAACCGAATAGGAACTTCGAATAGCTGCTTCGGAAAAAGCCATCGAAGGAGTAAAAGTTACAAACAGGTAAGTGGTAGGAATGGCAATTGCTGCAGCCAAACCGGTAATTTCGACACCAAAAAATCGCAACATCAGATAAAATTGGAAAGAGAAAACCAAATATCTCAAAAAAGAAAGCAGCAGAATTTTTAGTAAGTCAGTGAAAGAATAATCGGTCAAACAAGAAATGTAACTTATCCATTTTGCTGACGACTTTTTTTGTTTAATTCGCCCAACAAATTTGGGCAAAGAAAAATAAATACTACTCAGCAACAGCAAAATTACGCCCACCATTACAAAATATCCTAACAGATTACTTTTTCCCAAATACTCAGAGTCTTTGCTGTTCAGAAAAAAAATAACGGCAGCAGGAATGCCGCAAACTGCCATAATGATGTTTTGTGTAGCACTGTTTACAAGGCTTAACGTTACGCCTGCTTTCCTGTTTTCGGGTTGTAAGAAAGCAATTCTACCGGCCACTTCTCCCACACGATTTGGTGTGAAAAAAGCAGTTAGAAATCCAGCCATAACACTATGAAAAGCCGAAGTTATATCTATTTTTTCTGAATTTCTCACCAATCGTTGCCATTTCACCGATTCCAATAACCAATTGGCAGGCAATAACAACATTACACCCCACAAAAACCATGTTTTCCAGAATGATAGTTCTTTGAATTGAGAAATCAATTGCTCGTAATGTTGAAAGCAAATGAGCCGGTAAAGCAAAAAAATGAACGCCGCCGCCAGGCAACCCCACTTGAAAATGTTCCATCGCTTGGATTTGTCAGTTGTCATTTTTGTGGGCACAGCTATATTTTCAATAAATTGAGGCAAGCTAATGTTGTTTTAAAGGTTCGATTCTTTGTTTAATGGCAGGGAAGCGGTTTTAAATGTAAATTTCTTTTGAGCGAAATAACTGAAAAGAGTTGTTATGATGGTAACAAGCATTTTAGAAGGTGTTGGATAGAAATGGGCAAGCTCGACAAAGAGTTTCAATCCGACATAATTCAAACCCAGATTTATCATAACAACGAGCAAATACCGTCTAAGTTGAACATGTCCCCGAAGATAGGAAGCCGAAAAAGTTACGTATTTTTGTAAAAGAAAACCCGTCATGAACGAAACGGGAAACGTAATTACAAGGGCAGCAATGTGCGAACTCATGGTTACAAAACCCAAATGAAGCATTTGATGACGAAGTACAAAATTGTATACCACAAAATACAGCACCCAGTCGAAAACCATATTTGCAGCTCCGGAAACTCCATAACGAAAAAACTGTAAAGGCATGAATTTACGGAAAGGCGGGTAAAAAAAATCGATCAATTTTGTAATCGAGTTTCCCAAGTTTCGAAGAATTTTTCTCATTAACAACAATTAAACGTTCAATTCAAGCGTTTTTTTCTTAAAAATAATTATCAAATATCGAACAATTTTGATTAATTTTGTGGCGAAAAAATTTCTACAAAGATACGAATTAATTTAAATTCCATTTTTTAGTTTTTCTCATTTTTATTTATTCAGTTAAATACCGATATGTCTGACGATTATCATAGTAATGACTTTAGTAAGACCAAAAAAATACTTGGGTCAACATTTTCTGAAAAACACGGATGTTGCCCGTCGTATTGCCGTCAGTTTGCCCGACGGCAGTCCTGCTTCAGTATTGGAGATAGGGCCGGGCATGGGTATGCTTACTCAGTTTTTGCTTCAGCAGCCGCAAATTGATCTGAAGGTTGTAGAAATTGACCACGAATCGGTTGTTTACCTTCAGCAACACTTTCCTCAGCTTGAAATTTTAGAAAAAGATTTTCTTCAACTTGATCTAAGAGAAATTTATTCTCATCCTTTCTGCATTATAGGAAATTTTCCTTACAATATTTCCAGTCAGATTTTTTTTAAAGTCCTCGATTATAAAGAATTAATTCCTTCTGTTGTGGGGATGGTTCAAAAGGAAGTGGCCGAACGGCTGGCTTCTCCTCCGGGCAATAAATCGTACGGAATATTAAGTGTTTTGTTGCAGGCAGATTACGACATTAAATACCTTTTTACTGTTGATGAAACTGTTTTTTATCCTCCTCCTAAAGTCAAATCGGCTGTCATCAGTCTTACACGCAAAGAAAATCCCGAAAAGGGCTATGACGAACAACTATTCAGGCGGGTGGTGAAAACTGCTTTTAATCAAAGAAGAAAAACGTTGCGTAATTCATTGAAATCAATTGTTCCCAGCCATCCCATGTATGCAGAGCCTTTTTTTGATTTGCGACCAGAACAGCTTGATGTTAAAGCTTTTATAGAACTGACCAATAAAGTTGGCTCAGCTTTGAAGGGAAACTAAAAAAATGTTTTACCCGGTGGAAATAACCACCACTGCTGACTTGCAACAGCAGAAAAAAAGAAAGGGACAAAAATTATGTCAGAATTAAGAATTTTTTACCACGAAGATGGGAAGCTGAAAATTTCCAAAAGTATCGATACACTCAAAAAAATCAACCTCAAAGATATTATTTGGATTGACATGAATGATGTTTCCGAAAATATAGAAACTGAGCTCGAACAATTCCTTAAAATTTACATTCAGGAGGATGAAGAAATTGAAGAAATTGAGATGAGTTCACGTTATATACAAACCGATGACAGCATTGTGGCCAACTCCAATTTTTTGCAGGACAATTATGCCATGCAGCCGGTTTCGTTTATCTTAAAAAACGGAATTTTAGTTTCGGTACGCAATGCAGAGCTGAAATCCTTTAACGAAACCGTAAAAAAAATCTTTGTCAATACCACCAATTTTCCTACCGGCTATCATGTGATGGTTTCTCTCTTTGAGACTCGGGTAGAGTACGATGCCGATATGATTGAAGATGTTACCGACCAAATCACCAATTTAAGTAAGAACTTAAATACGGAATCTGATCTCGATCAAGACATTCTGCTGCAGATAAAGGAATTGCAGGAAAAAGTAATGATAATCCGACAAAATATTGTGGATAAGCAGCGCGTAGTTTCCAATATATTGAAATGCAATTTCTTTCCCGAAGATTTGATACCCCGTCTCAATATTATTGTAAAAGATATAAATTCACTGTTTGAATACACCCGTTTTGATTTCGATCGACTGGATTATTTGCAGGATACTTTTCTCGGGTTGGTAAATTTACAGCAAAATAACATTATCAAAATTTTCACGGTGGTTTCTGTCATATTTCTTCCACCAACGCTGATTGCCAGCATGTACGGCATGAACTTTAAATACATGCCCGAGCTCGATTGGAAATTTGGCTATCCTTTTTCCATTTTGCTGATGATTACTTTCACGGTAGGAGTTTTAGTATTTTTCAAAAGGAAAAAGTGGCTATAATTTCCAAATAATTTTGGCTGATTGAGAAGAAAAATTATCAACATTCTGAAAATAAAGATGTTGGGTTATTCTCTTTCTCATTTTTCAACCCTTAAAAATAAAGTAAACGGCCAACACCAGAAAAACAAATCCTATCAGATGATTTATTTTTAACTGTGCATTAAAAACAAAGTAAGAAAATAAAGTGAATACGATTAAGGTAATCACCTCCTGAATAACTTTGAGCTGCACCAGCGAGAAAGAGCCTCCGTTTCCCTGAAATCCTATCCTGTTGGCCGGCACCTGGAAACAATATTCAAACAAAGCAATTCCCCAGCTTAAAAGAATAATACCTATAAGTGGCAATTTGCTGAACCACGAAAATTCTGATAATTTTAAATGTCCGTACCACGCAAATGTCATAAAAACATTGGAACAGATCAATAGCGTTATCGTATAGAAAGATTTCATAAATATATTTGTTTTGAAAAAATAATCTTTGATTTTCGGAACGCGAAATTAGCAAAATATTGGTATAAATGTATGGCTGGTATAAATTTTTATAGAGGCTTTAGTGCATGACCATTCTGTTGAAAAAAAATTTGCCTTTTTGTAAGACAGAAAGATCTTAACCCATCGAATAAATGCTCCCGAACAATTATATCATTTGTGGAAAGGATAAAAAACAGAATGGGAGAAAGACATACGAATGATTTCTCAAAGTAGATGAAAATAATAAATATTTTTTGAATCATAATAATTGTTTATTGTTTATCAATAATAATTGATTATTTTTGCGACATAAAATAAACTCTTAAAATCAATATGAAAAAAATTTCAATTGTATTTCTTCAGTCAGTTGTCGTGCTTATCGGGTTGGTTGCACTTGCCATTTTAATTCGGTTGCCCTTGTCCGAAGGAAGAGCACAGAATTTAAACTTGTTCCGTATTTACTTTGACCCATTTATTTTATATGGATATGCCTCTTCGATTGCCTTTTTTGTGGCGTTGTATAAGGCGTTCAGATTACTGGGAAATATCCGGCAGAATAAATTGTTTTCACCAACTCGGTAAGAACTTTAAGAAGCATAAAATATTGTGCAATCATATTAAGCGTTTTAATTGCTATAGCCGGAATATACATAAAGATATTTCATAACAAAGGAGACGATCCCGCCGGTTTTCTTGCAATGTGTATCATAACTATTTTTATATCTGTTGCAGTTGCTACGGCGGTGACAGTACTCGAAAAAATCTTACAAAACGCCATAAATATGAAGACGGAAAACGACTTAACAATTTGAACTTATGCCTATTATTGTAAATTTGGACGTAATGATGGCAAAGCGGAAAATGTCGCTCAATGAGCTATCAGAAAAAGTTGATATTACGCTTTCAAACCTTTCCATTTTGAAAACAAACAAAGCGAAAGCTATTCGTTTTAATACGTTGGAAGCTATTTGCAAGGTATTAGATTGCCAACCGGGTGATATTTTGGAATACGTGCGAGATGAAGATGAAACTGCAGAACATTAAATTTTGCATGCACAATCCTCATTTCTATACGAACGTATCAGAAATTTTCAACTCGACTATAGGATTATAAGTCAAAAATTCTCATTTGTATTTTTTCAGCATTTCCAGTAATTCCTTTGACCCTTCGCTGGCACCTTTTTTTATAACTGTTAAGTTATGCGAAGTTAGGTTCACTTCTTTCGGATCGATTAAAAATATGGGTGTGCCGGGTTTTACGTAATGAATTAATCCGGCTGCCGGATACACTTGCATGGATGTGCCAATGATAACAAAAATATCGGCTTCTCCCACAATTTCAATGGCTTTTTCTATTTCCGGCACAGGTTCTCCAAACCAAACAATGTGTGGCCGCAATTGGTATCCTTTTGGACATTTATCGCCGACGTGAATTTCGGGATGATCAGGGCTCAATTCATAAACTTCCTGACCTGGCCCAGTGGAACGAACTTTCATTAATTCGCCATGTAAGTGAATTACATTACTGCTTCCGGCTCTTTCGTGCAAATTATCCACATTTTGAGTAATTATGTGCACTTCAAAATCTTTTTCCAGCTCGGCCAAGGCTTTGTGCGCGGCATTGGGTTGGGCAGCCAATAGCTGTTTGCGGCGTTCGTTATAAAAGTTTAGCACCATCTCGGGATTTCGCATAAATCCTTCAGGTGTGGCCACATCTTCCACTCTGTGTTGTTCCCAAAGTCCGTCGGCATCTCTGAAAGTCGAAAGCCCACTTTCGGCGCTTATACCTGCTCCGGTCAAAACGGCTATTTTTTTCTTTTTCATGATTGATAATATTCTTTATGCGTGATATTTTTTATGACAACCAATCAATTGGCATTTACCTAAACTTCAATAATTTTTTTCTTGTTTTCGGAATATTTTTTTCAGGTTTTTTCCAATAAAAATAAATATTCATAATGTCGGTTCTCCTGACGAATCCATTCGTTTGTCCATCGCATGTTTGCCATCACATTTTTCCGATAGTCTATTTCCAAAGCTTTCAGAAGTTTACCTGTAGAGGAGATAATATTCATAAGTTCTTCCTTCCCGGTTCTTCCACCTGAGCTGTACGAGAGCAAAATGTAATGAGCATGGGTTTCTTCTATCAGTTTTTTTAAGGCTTCCATTGCCAAAAAATGTCCTTTTTCATTTTTTCTGTATTCTTCAAAAACTGACGACGTGACCATATCTCTTGAGTCTTCTCGCCGATTTGCCTTCCCAAACAAAGGTGGATGGTCGTTCAATATGACAGTTTTCCAAATGTGATAATAGGATGCATAACGAATTCTGCTGGGCGGCATTTTTTCATTATTGGAACCATAAGGAGGATCAAAATATGCAAAATCAAATTGATTTTCGGCTATGGTTTGAAAAATATCCTGACGCAGTACACTGTTTGCAGAGCTTGTAGGAAAGCGGGCAGGAAGTTGTAATTTCAAATCACTATAGGAGCGTGGCGACCATTCTGAGAGATAGGAAACATAATGTCCCAACGTATTGTCCACTTTATCCAGTGCAAGAATCAGACTGGTCAGCAATACGCATTTATCTTCCCAAATGAGTTTCATCCGGTCAATTTCTTCACGAATGGCGTCCAGTTTTTGTGTGTTTTTTGTCTGAAACGGTCGCTTGGCGCTTGCTTCTTCGCTGCCATAATTTAGTGTGAACCAACCATCAAATCCTTTCAGGTTATTAAGATAATCGATGATTTCCTGATAATATTGGTCGGATGCTTGCGAAGTAAGGTAGCAGGTAGCGAAAACTTCCGACCACACCGAAATGTCGTTGGATGTAGTGGCGTAACCTTTTTGAGCAAAAGCCTGCGATACGCGCGTTGTTCCACTAAAGCCATCCAAAACCCGATTTACTCCCTTCAGTTCGGAAAGAATTTGAAGAATGCAGGGAATAAGTTTTAATTTAGAACCGGCATATTTAATTCCTTCTGTTTTAATGTTTTCCATTGTCAACGAGTCATAGATTGTGCCAATGAAATTGAGCCAAACTAAAACAATTCGTCCAATAAATGTACTGTGCTTTGACCCTGTTTCATAGTGATATGTTCGATAAAAAATTTATGAACTTTTCTTCCTTATATTGTCAAACTTCTCTCCCTATTTTTTTCACGAAATTTCATTGGAGACATTGCATTACAATCCCTACACTTAATACTCCAAATTCCTGACTTTTAACCTCGAAACTCTTTCCTAAATACTATTATTCTGTTACCAATTCTTCTTCAACTTTATCTTCTTCAATGACGAGATTTTCTATGATAAAATTCTGACGTTCGCCGGTATTTTTTCCCATGTAAAATTCGAGTAATTCTGAAACTGCATCCTCTTTGCGCAATGAAACTTGTTCCAAGCGTATGTCTTTTCCGATAAAATTTTTAAATTCATCGGGAGAGATTTCGCCCAAGCCTTTAAAACGCGTAATTTCGGCAGTAGTGCCCAATCGTTTAACAGCTGCTTTTTTTTCTTCTTCGGAATAACAGTAAATTTTTTCTTTTTTGTTCCGAACCCTGAAAAGCGGTGTTTGCAAAATATACACATGTCCTTTTTTTATCAGTTCGGGGAAAAATTGGAGAAAAAAAGTAATAAGCAGCAAACGGATATGCATGCCATCAACATCAGCATCGGTAGCAACAATGATTTTGTTGTAGCGGAGGCCTTCGATGCCGTCTTCGATGTTGAGGGCTGCCTGCAATAGGTTGAATTCCTCATTTTCGTACACCACTTTCTTTGTCAAACCGAAGCTGTTCAGTGGTTTACCACGTAAACTGAAAACAGCCTGAGTATTGACATCGCGACTTTTTGTGATAGAACCACTGGCTGAATCGCCTTCGGTAATGAAAATAGACGATTCTTCGGCGCCGGGTTTCGATTCGTTGTAATGAATGCGACAGTCGCGGAGTTTTTTATTATGCAGGCTTACTTTTTTAGAACGTTCGCGCGCCAATTTTGTAACACCAGCTATGGCTTTTCTTTCCTTTTCCGAATCCTGAATTTTTTGGAGCAGAATTTCGGCTGTTTCAAGATTGCGATGGAGGTAATTGTCCAGTTCGGTTTTAATAAAATCAGAAATAAATTTATTGACAGAGATTCCTCCCGGTGCAATGTCGCGGGAACCGAGCTTGGTTTTGGTTTGCGATTCAAAAACAGGTTCTTCAACATTGACGGCGATAGCAGCAACTATCCCATTGCGAATATCGGTATATTCCATGTTTTTGGAATAAAATTCCTTAATGGTTTTTGCTACAGCTTCGCGAAAAGCACTTTGATGGGTTCCGCCTTGTGTGGTGTGCTGTCCGTTAACAAACGAATAATATTCTTCTCCGTACTGGTCGCAATGGGTAAAGGCAACTTCAATATCTTCTCCTTTCAGATGAATGATAGGATAAAGAGCCGGCACAGTCATATTTTCATTCAATAAATCGGTTAATCCATTTCGGGAAGTAATTTTTTTGCCGTTGTATACAATGGTAAGTCCCGTATTAAGATAAACATAATTTCGGAGCATGGTTTCCACTACTTCGTCGCGGTATTCGTATCCGTCGAACATTTCGTGATCGGGAGTGAAAGTGATCAGCGTTCCGCGTTCGGCATCCGATTCAATGATACCGCTATCGAAAGTAAGTTTGCCTTTTTCAAATACTGCTTTTCTGCTTTGTCCTTCTCTGAAACTTTGTGCCATGAATTTTTCAGACAGGGCATTTACCGCTTTTGTTCCAACGCCATTTAATCCAACCGATTTTTTAAAGGCTTTGGAATCGTATTTTCCACCGGTGTTCATTATCGAAACGGCTTCTATCATTTTTCCCAACGGAATACCACGACCGAAGTCGCGTACCTGTACCACATCGTTTTCGATTAGAACTTCGATTGTTTTTCCCGCTCCCATGCGGAATTCATCAATGCAGTTGTCCATAACTTCCTTTAGCAGGACGTAAATTCCATCGTCGGCATGTGAGCCGTCTCCGAGTTTTCCAATGTACATGCCAGGGCGGCGACGGATATGTTCCAGCCCTTCCAGCGTAATTATATTGCTGTCACCATATTCTGTCAACACTTCTTTTTCAACAGTTTCTTCCATATTTCGATTGAATAGATTTTAAAATAATTTATGAACCAATGTACAAATCTAACCATTTTTTGTTTTATCGTGCGAGCCATTTTTCAGGATTCAACAAATTCTTGTTTTTCCATATTTGAAAGTAAAGCTCGGTTTTGTTGTCTTTTTCGCTGTCGGTAAAGATTTTTCCCACTGCTTGTTTGGTCGAAACCTTTTCGCCGATTCTTACGTAAATGTCCGTTAAGTTGGCATAAACAGTGCGATATTCGCCATGTTGAATGATAACGGCATTGTTGCTGCCGGGCACCGAAAACCGCTGTGTAACAACGCCATCAAAAACTGCTCTTGCCGTGCTGTTGGCAGGCGTTTGAATGTAAATTCCCTTGTTGTTGGTTGTAACATGTTTTAATATGGGGTGAGGTTGAACGCCATAATGTCCACTGATAAAACCGTTGCTAACAGGCCATGGCAAGCGACCGGCATTTTTCTCGAAATTGCCCGACAGTAAAGCTTCTTCTTTTGTAAGAGTCAAAACCTGCGCAGGGGAACCTGATTTTTTCTGGGTTTTGGTTGAAGACTTACCTTTTTCCGCTTTTTGTCTTAATTGTGCTTCAGCGGCTCTTTTAGCTTCAGCTTTTCGAATTTCTTCGGCAATAAGATATTCTATTCTTTTGTTCAGTTCGTTTGCTTTCTTTTGTTGAGCGTTGAGTTCCTTACGCAGATTTTTTTCCTTTTTTTGA
>Ga0116172_10002625_pt1 | contig 15498 bp, 13 predicted proteins | sample AD_UKC083_MetaG_FD_89799 | JGI IMG/M metagenome (GOLD analysis project Ga0116172, IMG submission 89799) | Active sludge microbial communities of municipal wastewater-treating anaerobic digesters from USA - AD_UKC083_MetaG | ecosystem: Engineered > Bioreactor > Anaerobic > Digestate | place: USA...
AAAAGCGGGTGTGGATATGAGAAGATATTACAGGACCGGTATGCAGACATATATGTTCATCCTTAACAACTGTACCAATATCCTGCTGAGTGACATAACGGTCATAAATTCGCCTCTCTGGAATATAAGATTGAATGATTGTAACCGCGTTTTTATAAGAGGTATTCATATTTTCTCTGATCTTGAAAAGGGAGTGAATGCCGATGGGATTGACATATGCTGTACAAGCAATGTTACAATATCCGATTCGGTGATTGTGACCGGAGATGATTCGATCGTCCTTAAAACACCCGCACGGAAAGGCCAGGAAAAAGTCAATCCCGTGGAAAATGTTGTTGTCACCAATTGTATCCTCTCTTCATCTTCAACCCCACTGATGATCGGAACTGAAACATTCGCAGATATCCGTCATGTCATTTTCAGCAACTGTACAATCCGTAATTCCAACAAGGGATTCGGGATCAATGTCCAGGATGGTGCAACGGTGAGCGATATTATTTTCAGGGATCTGACTGTAGAAACAAACAGACGGCACTGGAACTGGTGGGGAAGTGCAGAACTATGCAAGTTCAAGCTCAGCAGAAGATCTGAAAACTCAAAGCTGGGACGAATAAAGGATATTGTTATTGACACAATAATTTCACATCCCCGGGGAACAAGCACTATTAAAGGTCAGCCGGACCAGCCGATTGAGAACATCAGAATAAACAATGTCCAGATGTTCATGGAGCCTGAAGATGCGATCGATAAAAGAAGTTCACACGCACTGATGATCGAAGATGTTAAAGGACTTGTCATAAAGGATATGACAGTAAAATGGAATGAAGAAAATCCTGAAAAGAACTGGCAGAGTGCGCTTGTACTTAATAATGTTTCCGGTTTTGAGATCAGATACTTTTCGGGTCGGCAGGGACTTTTAAACGGATCAGATCCGGCAATCCTCCTGGAGAAAATTTCAGACGGACTGATTTCCGAATCAAAGGCTGAAACTGGATGTAAAACATTTATCGGGGTCAGTAAAGCTGAGAGTAAAAATGTAATACTGAGGAATAATAATGCAAAAAAAGCTGATAAAGCTATTGCCTATTTTCAATGAGCATTGCTGCCAGGTAAAGTCGTCATTCAACTAATGCAACTTTGACATATTGACTTCCTGATTTGATTTTTCTGCATTTTTACTCCTTCCCCTGAACGGAGAAAGCAGAAAAATCAACCTGCATCACCTGGGGCAGAGGTAAATCAGTTAGCAGATCTTTATTCAGGGATCAGGTGAAGTCTTATATCACGGAGTGCTCCGGTAGTCTTATATGTTGTAATTCCGAATGGTACTGATGACTCTACTTCCATCCGAAGGGATAAACCGGAATTACCAATTGTAAAATCAACTATTTTATCCTGGTCAACCCATGCCTCAATCTTTTTTTCAGTAACTCTCAGACGAACAGCCCACCATTTGTCTGTTCCGAAATAGAAAATTTTACTTGTAAAATTGTTTGCAGCATCATACCCGTCAATACAGCTGAGCCCGCACAATGATCCTCCCCATCCGCCCAGAACAAGAGTTAAAAATGACTCTTTGACGGGAAAGGTCATCCCGCAAAAGAAATCATTCCCTTCAACCCGTTTTGCGAGAAGAGTAACCTCATAACCTGATTTTGGAAAATCATCAGTCCACCTGATACCTGAAATATATTCTCCTTTACCGATTATAATACAACTGTCTGCAATGGATACTGCTCCGTGACCTTCATAATCTATTACCTGCCAGTTGTTCAGTGATACCCCGTCGAAAAGGACTTTGTCAGCCGGAGGACTGTTACTTTGGGCTTTTAACAGAAATGTACCGGCTGAAATGATAAAAATCATCACGATTTTCCGCCAGAGAATTATTGAGCCATTTGTAGTTTTCATCGGACAAATTTAATAGAGCCTTCCGGGACAGTCTTATAAATCCCGGAAAAGTTAAATTAATCCTTCAGTTGGTTATTAACACATGGTTGGTTACCAGGTCCGTTTAGACATGAATTCATCAAGCTGGGCCCTGGTTATCTTTATTTCACTGTTAGTTTCCTTCAGCCATCTGAGGAAGTGCTCCTTTATTTCATCTGTCCACTGAGAATCGACCTGGCCCGATGTATAGCGTCCTTCTTTCAGCATAGCCTTGCTGAAAGCGCCGCGGGCTGTCATGAATTCGGCTGTTGCTATCACCTTTTCAGCCATATGTGCCGGTATAAAAAGAACGCCTTCATCGTCACTGATAACAAGATCTCCCGGCATTACAATAGCTTCTCCGATCCTGGTCAGTGTATTCTATCCTGTGAGAACTACATCAACAAGGAATGAGGGATGAAAGTCACGTACATAAGCATTGAATCCGTCAATTGCAGATATACCTGTCAGATCCCTGGCTGCTGCATCAAATATAACGCCGGTGCCGGTTTTGGAATATATTGAGGTAGCGAGCATATCGCCCATTAAAGTACCACCTTTAATCTTGCCGAAGCAGTCGGCAACATAAACATCTCCTTTCTGAAGGACAGAAATGGGCCAGGAATTTGTATTCCCTGCAAATCCATTTTTCCAGCCTCTTTCTTTAATATTCTTTTCTATATCAGGTCTTGTTGGCATAAAGGTAGCAGTTACAGCCCTGCCTATAACCGGAACACCAGACCTGACCATCTTCCAGTTTCCTTCAAACTGGTTTATATATCCTTCATTGTTCAGGATCTGCCAGGCATCTTCTATAACAAGATTCTTTGCCCGCTTAAGAAGATCATCAGATATCTTCGGCCGGCCATCCGGAAATCGTTCACCCTTCCATTCCGATGTCAGAAATATAAGCTCCTCCTTTGAAATGGTTTGTGATAAGGCTGAATTGTAAAACGTAATTATTACAACGAGCGCAAGGCATAAAGAAAATTTTTTCATCATTATAAATTTGTGTTTATTGGTTTCATTGCGGATTCTTTAAAGCAGAACAAATATGTCTTTAAATGTTTAATCTTTTTACAACTGGCAGGCACAATCCTGATGTCATAATTTCATATAACAGTTTTCTGCAAATATATTTTAATATCCTGTATTTCACCACCTGATCCTGGGTTTGATTTTCAAATAAAATAATAGCTTTATAGTGCCATTAACTAATAACAATTAACAACATGAAAAGCCTGTTAAGCGGACTTAAAGTCATCCTTATCCTGATCTGGTCAGGATACACTTTTAATACAACAGCACAGAACACCGACAAATTGCCGAGAAGCATTCCGGAAATTGAAGGAGTTGCCTCATCCGGTATCATTGACTTTTTGAATGCAATTGATACCGGCAGGCAGGAAATTCATAGTTTCATGTTCCTGAGACATGGGAAAGTAATTGCTGAAGGATGGTGGGATCCTTATGGTCCGGATTATAAACATCTCCTTTACTCTGCCAGTAAGACCTTCACTGCAACGGGTATCGGTCTTGCCGTTTCAGAAAACAGATTGAAACTGAGTGATAAGGTTATTTCTTTCTTCCCGTATTCCCTGCCCGACACAGTTGGTGAACAAATGAAGGAACTTACCGTGGAGAACCTGTTAACTATGTCAGTAGGTCAGGATCCTCCTGCAATGTTAGCCGGTAATGATGAGGACTGGATCACTGCTTTCCTCAAAGATGAACCGGTTCATAAACCGGGTACTGTATTTAAGTACAACAACATGGCAACTTTTATGCTTTCAGCAATCGTCCAGCAGGTTACCGGCCAAACCCTTTTTGATTACATGAAGCCAAGAATTTTCACTCCGTTATCTATTCGCGGAATGGACTGGGACAAGAATTCACAGGGAATAAATCTGGGGTTGATGGGATTTAGGCTCCGGACAGAAGATCTTGCTAAATTCGGGCAACTGCTGATGCAGAGCGGCAAATGGAACAACAAACAACTGATCCCGGCAGAATGGGTAAAGGAAGCGACTTCGTTCAAGATTGAAAGCAGAGATCCTTCTACTAAGACGCCAAAGGACAAGGATGACTGGGCTCAGGGGTATTGCTATCAAATGTGGAGGGGGAGAAATAATAGTGTCCGCCTTGACGGGATGGCAGGTCAGTTTGTAATCTTATTTCCTGATAAGGATGCAATTGTCGTTTTAACTGCTAATGCAAAAAACACACAGGAAGAATTAAACCTTGTCCATAATTATCTGATCCCTGCAATAAAATCAAACAAGGCAATTCAATCAGATCCTGTATCTTATAGTAATCTGCAGAAAAAGCAATCAGGACTGTCTCTGAAACCTCAGCTTTCCGGCCGGTCAGAATCTGGTTTTGAGAAGAAAATTTCCGGAAAGGAGTTTATGATCGGGGATAATGATTACCAGATCCAGTCGGTATATTTCGGTTTCAGTGATAATGAATGCAGTTTTGCAATGAAAAGGAAGAACCAGATATCAATGATTAAAGCCGGTCAGGGAAGCTGGAAGACGGTTAATTCCAAACTAAACTCATTGCTGGCTCCTCCCCGTGGAAGCCCTTCAAAATCGGTTGATGCCAGTTATTCTGTGCCTCTTGTATCTGTTAAAGTGGCATCGGCTTATTCCTGGACTGATTCCGGTACACTTGAAATTACGGCTCGTTTTGTTGAGGAAAGCCTTGGTTCACAGACAATCGAATGCAGATTCTCGGAAATGAACGGATCAGTGACAGTTACAATTGGGCCAAAATCAGCTCCGGCTCTTATGGGATCTCCCGGAAGAATGCAACCTGTAACCCCGCTTCGGGGCGTCCTGGTAAATATAGAATGAACCGGCTTCCCGCATTATCAGATAATGAAGTGAATGATTAAGATCCTGGTATTTGTGTCCTGATAAGAATTCCGGACCTGTGAAAAAAACGTTTTTACCTTAACCCGAAAATAGCCGGGAAGGCAAAGATCACTATCAGTATCCAGGCAAGATAAACCGGAAGGAATTTCGAGACTGTCTTTTCAACAATCGTAAAATCCTTCTTTTTAAAATTGATCCTGAAGAGACCGGCCATTATAAGGACCAGGTTTATCAGGACCAGGATATTTGAGACGAGTACCGCCAGCCTGTTGGGTGTCAGTCCGTATTCGCCTAACCTGTAGAAGATCGCAGACAGTGCAATGAGATCGATGATTATTGTAACGGTCGACAGGACAAACAATATTATAGCATTGAATTTCTGGTTTTTTATTACTGATGTTTCGGAAACAGAGAAGATGATTATTGCCATCACTCCGAGCAGCATTATGTTAAATACCAGCAGGAAATCACGGTCATTATAGGGATCTTTTCCTGTCACTAATATAGTCACAAGGAAAACGATCAGTGTAATGAGGACCAAGGGACTGAAGATTGTTGCTATTAAAGGTGCCGTTCTACTGACCAGAGCCGGAAATTTTTCTATTAAAAAGGCTGCAACTACAGGCGCAGCTGCTGCTCCCGTTATGATTATGTTTTCTCCATAGAACTTTTCTATATCCAATCCGATGGAATCAAACAGACCAACTGTTATCGCCGTCAGAAGACCTCCCGCAATTGCTATCAGTGCATAGAAAATGACCAGGTCTCCGTTAAACCTTATAAAGTCAATCCTTTTATCCAGATTCCTGAATTCATAGCCGGTAAAGACGATCCCATATATAAACCACATCAGAAAAGGAAGATGAATATATACAAGAATCACCGCAGCGCCCTGACTGTCTGAGGGAAGCAGGTTGATATAAATCGCTGCAATGAGAAATGCCATGGCAGTCATGATCAATTTCTTAATTTCTTTGATCCTGTTAAACCAGACTGTGTACAATGTCAACCCGAAAAAGACAATAATGGCTGTGTTCCTCATATAAAAGATATCTTCGGGAAAGTTGAGGTTGAATATTGAAGGGATCTTTACAAGAAATACAACAATCACACAAAAAACAAATACCGTTATTAATTCGGTCAGTGTAAATGTTTTAGGTGTATCCGGTCTGATGTCATAATCAAGACGGATTTTCCAGAATTTTACAGCGTCGGTGCTTTCAATCTCAGTGTAAATACTTTCGAAAGCTGCTTTAAAAGCCTTTCTGTCCTTGCGGTATAGTTTTTCAAGGATTTCGGGATTACCGAGGTTGGTTTTAATTTCGTCACGCATGGTTAATAGATAAATTTTAATGTGTTCTTATGAGTTTTTCAAGAGCATTCAGATGTTCCCTGAATAATTGGATACCTTCTGTTGTAATGTTATAACTTGTATTTGGTTTCCTTCCTATGAATTGTTTTTTTACTTCTATCAATCCCCTGTCCTCCAGCGCCTTGAGATGACTGGCCAGGTTACCGTCGGTGATATTGAGGGATTCCTTCAGACTATTGAAATCATAGGAATCGTTTACCATCAGGATTGACATTATTCCGAGCCTTATCCTGCTGTCAAAGACTTTATTTAAACCTGATATAAGGTCTTTCATGCTTCATATTTTCTGTACATCATTACTCCATAAACTATATGGAGAATTCCGAATCCGATGATCCAGAATAACAATCCCAGGTCAGGAAAAAGAGCTGCAACAAGACCCGTAAAAATTTCTAAAATACCCAGATAGAAAATTTCACTGTAAGTAAATTTTCCGGCATTTATGAGTCCAAGCCCGTAAAAAATCAGGAATACAGGAATGATCAGCTCACCATGACGCTGGATAATGAGGATCAATGCAAAAGTGCCACCTGCGATCAAAGGGATGAACAGATTTAAGAGAAGTCTTTTTGAAACCGGTGTCCAGAATGCTTTTCCTGACCGTCTTGCTTTTCTGAATGAGAAATAAAATGCAGATATGACTGAAAGGACTAAAACTACCAAAGCATCGAGGATCAGTTTTAACGCAACAGCAGATGTTCCATTGTTGGTACTGGTTTTAAGGGACTCATTAAAAAGTATCATCCAGTTCCCGGGGATCAGAAAGATTGCGATCATGGCTCCTGCAATCGCGAATAAGCCCATGAAGATCCCCGAAAGACCGCTCAGCGAAAGGAATTTCGTTGAATCCTCCATGATTTTTCTGATGGTTTTCAGATCTTCAGCTGACGAAATGTTATTCTCCATATGAAAGTACTTTGAAATGCAAAGTAAATATAAAGTTTTGATTTCAACAAATTTTTCTATAGACAGGACGAAAATCGGAAGACGGAAGACGGAAGACGGAAGACGGAAGACGGAAGACAGAAGACAGAAGACGGAAGACAGAAGACGGAAAACGGAAGACGGAAAACAGAAGCAAAAGGATGTCTGTTAATGGATGTTAGTCTTCACATTTCTGAACATATAAGGATTATCGCTGATTCTTAAGGTCTTTCCGCTGGCGATAGTGACATTCCTGAGGATGATTTCCCTGGTTCTGATATAGGGAAACTTCTCCACATAGGAGTCATCAGTCATTTTTGGATTGAAATCAGCAAAAATTGCCGGGCCCCTGTAGTCTGCCGGAAGTCCGGAGTCGTCGATCTGAAGGTTTTCTATCGTTATCCGTTCCGGCATATAACATGTGTAGCCGAAATCATGATCTCCGGAATAAGATCCTCCGATAAGGCTGGCAGTGCTTGCTTTTCCGGCTCCGGGAATGAAAACACAGTTCCGGATGAGGAATTCACCCTGCCACGTACTGCCATAGTCTGAACGCAGATTGATTAGATTTCTTCCATATATTGTTGAATTTTCCACAGTAAATATTCCGCTGCCGATAGCATTTATTCCCTGATGCCCCAGAGTGGAATTACGTATTGTAGCATTGGCGACTCCCATGTGAGCATCGAAGCGGGAAAAGGTGCAACTGTCATAAAGGAGGTTCTTAGAATAGTTAGATCCCAGTATTCCCCAGTATCTGCTGTCTTTGATGTCATTAGTCTGGCTGCAGTTCACGAATGATACATTGAGAGCCCGGTTGACTGAAATATCGTAGCTGCCCATGGAGACTGTAACTCCTGCCGAGCCTATGGTCTGGTAGGTTTTGTGTCCGGTAAGCAGGGTATTACGGACTGTTACATAGGAGCATTCACTGACATAAATAAATCCGCCATAAGGAGCTCCATGATCTCCCTCGCCTGTGATATGATGTTCCAATCCATCCACGATAACATTTGACCGTCTTATAGCGATACCCCGGCTGTAGTATGTGTATTTTGATTCGGCACTGTTGGCTAGCGTTGTAAAGCGTCCCCCTGTAATTGAAAGGGTTGTCTCATCAATAGGAAGTGCAGTGATTTCAGTTATCTGATCGAAATCCCATATTATAGGAGCCTTCATATCCACTCTGCCGTCCCTGTCTACAATAAATATATCCGTCTGTGAGGATCCGTTATTCTGGTTCGGACCGAACCTGATATATCGTTTTACAATGGAATTGGTTACACTGATCAGGCAGGTACCAGGCAGGGATATATCAAGTTTCTCCTGATTTCTCTTAAGTGATGATATCCCCTGAGGTTTGAAAGGAATATGCCCGGAACTGACGAGGAAAATATGTGAATTACGGTTCTGTACGTTTGAATCATCAATTATAAAAGCAGCATTTCCGAAATCGGTGTCGGTCCGGATAACTGCCGTACGGTCCTTTCCGCTGATATAATATGTTGCCTCTTCGTCGGCTTTTACCTTATAACCGTGCTGATTGGCGAACGCATGTGTCGCAGCGATGACATCTATATCATCGGTTTTCCCATCACCTTTGGCTCCGAAGTCACCATAGCTGACAAATCCATTTGCTTTAAAATTGCGGAAATCTTTTGGAGATACATTTATAAAAAGTTCCTCCTTTTCATTTGTCCAAACCCGGGTAGGATTCTTTCTGGTTGTTATTATCACATTTTCAGACGGATATTTGGTCTGTCCCTGAGCAATACCCGATACGCCGGAAAACAATGTGAGTAACAAGATGATGTACTTCATAAGGCTGTAATTTTATATTTTTAAACTAACATAAAGAATTGTATGGTAGCAGATGCTAAAAATACACATTTAGAAACTGAGGAGCCACCATTTTGTACATACGGATGGAAATAAAATTTTATACCGGCACTTTTATCAAATTATATCTCCCCTGATATTTTCTATGACCTTAATGAAAATAATTGATTATCCGTTGAATGACTTATTTTATACATTTGATATCAGAATAATCAGTTTTTCAGAGGTTGTTGCCATTCATGGTTGATTAAGGATGCCTCAGGCATGTCATTCGGTTTCCCGACGAGTATGTTATTATTGTGCCCTTTAGGCCATAGCCGTCAACCTTCCTATGGATTTCACTTTAAAATTGGGCTTTCCGGCAATCGCAAAAATAGGGGCAGGAGTATCTGCTTTTGTAATAATAATGTTTGGTGCAGTTATTTTCTGATTTATCAGATTACTTCGTAAACGGGGTGCATCCAATGATGCAGGCAGGTTAAAGGTGTAAGAAACCATCAGTATTATCACAGATTCATTTTTTAAAGTTTTATCACTTACCGGGTATTTTGATAGCCTGCAAATCCTTATAAGCTTCCAGAAAGGCACATAACACTCCTACATTACGATTAAAAAGGGAACTGGAAATACGGTCTTCTATCCGGTATTCTCCATTCCATACTTTGCCCTGTACTTCTTTCCGGAATTGGTCCTGATGAACAATCCACCGCCCCATTTTGTCCTGATTTTTAATTATTTCCCGGACATCAGCAGCTAATTCAATTAATTTGACTTCCATATCAATCTCCGGATGGGCAATATCCGGATTGGTTACATGGTAAAGCCTCAATTCAACAGCTTCCAGCGCATCCTGAAGATTCACTTCATAAGCATATCCGGTCCGTCTTTCCAGAGAAAGCTGTTGTAACGAATCTACCCGGATACGTCCCCGGTCGTAATAAAGTGGCTTGTTGGTTCCTAATTCGAGAAAGCGTCCCCATTTTCCATTAGGTAAGCGGGAAGCCTTCAACCATCGGATTGCATCAGGAACAGGTTCCAGGAATTCCTCTTTGCCGGTATGCAAAAAAAGGTCGATCAGACTATTAATATTATGCAAACTCGCAGATGGATCAACGGCGGGTGGTTCAAATGTCCGGGCCCAGGCTGGCTGCAGATATTCATTGTATTGTTGTGCCCATCCCGGTTGTGGAGGAGGAAGTTGGGAAATCATTAGGAAACGTCCTGCTTTCTGTAAACTTTTTCTATAGTTCTCTTCTTTATAGTAGGTATCAGCCTCGATCATTACTCTGATGCAATCGTTAATACCCTGATCATTGAAAGTAGCATAATCGTGATAATTACCCTGCTTCGGATATTGATGAGGCCAGCCACCATTGTCTAACTGGGATTCCAGCATCAGATCCAATGCTCTTTTTATTGATTCATTTAAAGAGGGCTTATCAATTTCCTGATCCAGTGCCATCAAAAAACTGATAGCGCTCTGTGTCTGATTATCATCGAAACTTACCGTTTTCCCGGAGGGACGATCAAAATAGATCTTATGATCCCAGCCTCCGGCTTCGTTCTGACCCAGAATGAGCGCATTAGCTGCATTCTCTGCTGCATTCAGGAACTCCTTGTTTTTCGTAATCCTGTAGGCTCTCAGAAAGCTCATGCCAACAGCCGGAGTACCAGGAGGCTGAACTTCAACAGTACGATCATCTGTTTTTCCTTCACCCCATTTTTCTTTACCATCAATACTGTAATGGTATACATACCCACCCTCAATGGCCAGCGATTGAATAAAGGCAATTCCTTTCTCAAGACTGAGTTCTGCATCAGCTGCCAGAGAGGAAAAATCTTGTTTTGTTTGCGCCTGAATGAAACCTGTAAAATAAAATTGAAAGAGTAATGCAATCAGAAGAATTAGTCTCTTCATACGTAAAGAATTTTGATTTTTATTTGCCTTGGTTCTAATATATCGTTATACCCGTTCTCATATCACCGTGCCACTATTATTGTTTCAGGCAGGAATTTCTGAAGCAACATAATTAATTCCAGGGCAGTCATTACCGATATTTATTAACTTCAGTTTTTCTATGCATTTATGCAAATATACAATTTAATGCAAGGCCTGAATGATAATAATTAATTATCCGGTGAATGACTTATTTCGTAAATTTGATATCAGAATGATCTTTTCTTTAGAGATCTGAACCCATTCAGGCCTGATACCAGTTACTATGTTACAAATAAAAATTTTGATCGTCAGATGTCTTCATTACGAAAAATTTTAACGATCGACATAGCATAAGGCAATGAAATAAGCGCTCTTATTTTTATATGAGATATTTAAAATTTAATTACGGAAGGAGGTAAATCAATGAACTTATTTTACGATATAATTTCATTAAAAAAAATCCTGTTTGTTCTGGGAACACTGACAGGACTTTCAACTTTGCTTTTTACCACCTGTAATACCGAAGATTATCCCAGGAAAACCGACCGTCTTGGAACGGGAAAAGTCAGGTGGACGGAATCACTGACTCCCGACGGCTGGACCATGGTAACAAATGAAAATGGTGTAATCCTTGGATATTCAAAGAGTTCCGGGCTTCAGCTTATCCAGTCAGATGGATATGCTTTCAAAGATCTCAACAGGAACAACATGCTGGATCTGTATGAAGACTGGCGCGTTGACTCTGACAAAAGAGCAGCAGCCATGGTCAGCGAGATCCCTGTTGAGCAGATGATGGGAATGAAGATGAATCCTTTTGGCCTGGGTCGCCTCAATCCGGATGCACTTGATGATGCAATGAAGGAGGCTCTGAATTTGGGTCACAGGCAGTTAAGAGCACCTGGTTCGAATACGTCAGGAAGGGTGAAGGCTTCATGGAATAACATGGTACAGGAATATATAGAGAAGCTTGATAGTATTGTATGTATTCCTGCGGTCTGGATAGCTGATCCAAGATCAGGAGACGTGTCCGAATGGCCAGGCAACCTTGCTATGGCAGCAACATTTGATCCTGAAGTCGGAGCTGAATACGGAAGACTGATGTCAGAAGAATGGCGCGCAATGGGAATATCTATGCAAGTTGCCACACAGATGGACCTGGCTACAGAACCACGATGGAAACGTATTTCAGGTACCTTCGGCGAGGACCCTGCACTGTCAATGGATATTGCAAGAGCAGTAATCAATGCCTGGCAATCTACCTACGACGAAAACGGGAATGATCTTGGCTGGGGTATTCATAGTGTAAACAACCAGATGAAGCATTTCCCCGGAGACGGCTCAGCTGAAGGCGGACGCGAATCGCATACCCGTGACGGTGCATACAACGTATTCCCCGGAGGGCAGTTCTGGACCCATGTACTACCATTCCGAAATAGCCGAAACAGTTCCCAACAATGCGGAGCATAATGCCGCAGGATACAAGGCAGCACTCAAATCTGTCGTGATGCTTAAGAACAGCGGTAATATCATTCACCGTGCATTTCCGGGAGCAGGAAAACCGACAGTTTATATCCCTATGGTTTATTCAGCGGCGACAAGCGGGCGGGGAGGGGGACCAGCTTCAGCAAGACCTGCTTTTGATCCCGAAATATCCGGAAAATATTTCAATGTCGTAACCGACGTTCTTGCAAAAAAACTTACAGGTCCGGCGGATGATAAGGGCAATCCAACTGTATCGCCAAAGGACATAATATGTGCATCAGCAGCAAAAAAAGTCATTGTTGCTTTAAATGTATCAAATCCAATGGTGTTCACGGAATTCGAGAGCGAGGTTGATGCAATCCTTGTGGGATTCGGTGGAGACAGGTCATCCTGGCTGCCCGACAAAGCTTTCCTTGAAATTATTGCGGGAAAGGCAGAACCATCCGGTCTGCTTCCGCTTCAAATGCCTGCGAATATGGAGACTGTGGAGAAACAATTCGAAGATGTACCCCGTGATATGGAATGTCATGTTGACAGCGATGGTAACACTTATGATTTTGCATTCGGACTGAACTGGTCGGGTGTGATCAAAGACAGCCGCACTGAAAAGTATGGTGTTCCGCCTGTTGTTGGCAGACCACCTGAATAGATGCATACGCTGTTGCCTCTCTGATCGGTCAATTACCAGCCTCCGGTCTGACTAATCAAGGACATTTCCGGAATGATCAGCATTATGTGAAACTTGCTGTGTTTAAAATTGTGATTTTTTATTGGGTAACTTTAATACATTTCAGCTTACCCTGATCCCGGATAAGTAATTTTCCATCGACAAGAGCTATCGGACCCCAGTTTTGACCCATGTCAAGGATCTTTGCAGAAGCCAGAGGCTTAAATCCTGAAGGATCCGGCTGAATAAGATATAATGTCTGCCTGCCATCTGTTGCCAGTATCAGTCCGTCGGCAAGGATCATGCTGCCTTTATCGAAAAGAGGATTACGCATCGTTTTCCACAAGACCTTCCCTTCCATACTCATACAACACAGACCATCGCGTCTGCTGTTTGTCGAGAATTGAGCATAGAAATAGCCATTGTACAATATTGGTGGTTTGGTGTGATCACCGAAATCATTATGTCTGAAAATTTCTTTGACGCTGAATCTGGCATCAGCGGTTTTTTCCACTTTTATCATCACTGTCCCCAGTTCATATCCTCCCATAACAATAATTCTGCCTTCACCGGCATCAAATGCCGGAGCAACCTGGATCGCATTTTCCCAGTTGTTATATTCCCAGAGAATTTCACCTGTTTGTGGCTTGAACCCGATTATCTTACCCATGGTCATCTCAACGTCTTTATGCATATAATTATTCGTTGATGAAAATGCTATTACTATGTGATCCTCTCCTGCTATTTTTGCTACAATGGGGCTGGCATAAGTTTCATTTGCGAATGCATCGGTCTTCCATACGATGTTGCCTGTAAGTTTGTTATAGGCAACCAGTCCGGCATACGGATCCTTAGAATATGACACAAAAAGCAAGTCTCCGTATATAAGCGGACATTGGGTTATTGCCCATACAGGTATTTTAGTCCCACCGAAATCTTTCATTATGTTCTTGTTCCATATCGGTTTATGTGTGTTGATGTCGATGCAGTACAGGTCTCCGTAAGGACCGCAGGAATAAATCCTGTTGCCATCGATAGTCGGAACACTTCTTGAACCCGGATATGAAAATGTTCCAGGTGCATCATATTTATAACTCCATAATTCCTTTCCGGTATTAAAATCAAAACACCTCATAATATCACCTGTCTTATCATCCCTGTCAAGCAGATAAACTTTGCCTGCTTTTATGACAGGGCCACCGTATCCGGGACCGATATCTGTTGTCCACAGCACTTCGGGTCCTTCGGCAGGCCAGGTACGCAGGATACCCTTCTGGATAGATATACTGTTTCTGTTTGGTCCAAGGAATTGTGGCCAGTCCTGGGCATATATGCCGGAAAAGAATGCGATCGAGAAAATTACTGTAAGAAGGGGATATGATTTTTTCATCGTATTGTTTTGAGTAAAGATAAATGTAATCTCAATAGGAACAAGCACCGGAGATGTAAACTGAGTGGGGTCGGCTGATCATTTCTCTCCGGTATAAATATCTGTTATCATGAAGCTTATATTTTTTAATATCGGGCCACCTGAAAGTGGTAAACTCCACCTGTGTTTGCTGAAAGACTTTTAGTGTATAAAAATAATTAAAAATTGTATCTTAGTCATTTAAAAGAACTAATCGGTCTTTCCATGAATCGTTATATTGATATAAAAGGTTTTAGTAGATCCTTCTTTCCGGCCATGTTTCTGGCATTACTCATCGGCTGTTCGCCGGCTCCGAGGCTTACAGAATATGTTAATCCGTTTCTTGGAACCGCCACACTGTGGGACAGTACCGATCTCGGCTATAAACCCACACATCGTGCATGGGGAGCGGAAGTATTCCCCGGTGCATCGCTGCCTAACGCCATGGTACAGGTAACTCCGGTGACCCTGTTTGGCAGCGGATCCGGCTATCAGTACGAAGACACGACCATCTTTGCATTCTTTCATACGAGCATGGGGCACTGGAATCTGGGTCACGTACCCATATTACCTTTTACCGGTGAAATAACAGCCGATAATTACCAGTCGGGCTACAGCCATGAAAACGAATCGGCAAAGCCAGGATATTATCAGGTTTACCTTGAGCGATACGGAATCAACGCCGAAATGACATCAACCCTTCGTTGTGCTTATCATAAATTCACATACCGCAGGGGAGATGACAAAAGACTGTTGCTAAACCTTTCGAGGACGAACAGCCGACGACCAGGAGTCAGGTGGAAATTCAAACAGGAAAACTTAAATACTTTTTCGGGCTCTCAGGGAACCGGCGAGCCAATTTACTTTTACGCGGTGGCAAACCACAATATTTCAGGCATCGATTCGATCCAGAATAACAGTGAAAGAATCATTATCGTCAATTTTGCCGGTGGTAAGGGAGCGTTGGAACTGAAAATAGGCTTTTCGTTCGTAAGTGTGGAAAAGGCGAAGAAAAACCTGGAAGCAGAAATGATGAATCTTACTTTCGCTCAGGTGCTTAAA
>Ga0116172_10002637_pt1 | contig 15456 bp, 18 predicted proteins | sample AD_UKC083_MetaG_FD_89799 | JGI IMG/M metagenome (GOLD analysis project Ga0116172, IMG submission 89799) | Active sludge microbial communities of municipal wastewater-treating anaerobic digesters from USA - AD_UKC083_MetaG | ecosystem: Engineered > Bioreactor > Anaerobic > Digestate | place: USA...
CGTGCTCGGAAGCTATGTTTCTGATAAGCTCTTGGATAACTACGGTCTTCCCTACCCCGGCTCCGCCAAATAAACCGATTTTACCACCTTTCAAAAAAGGACAAAGTAAGTCAATAACTTTGATACCTGTTTCTAGAACTTCAAATTTGGTTGACTGTTCTTTAAAATTCGGAGCTTTGCGGTGGATAGGATAAGACTTTTTGATTTTAACCGTACCTTTACCATCAATTTCTTGACCGATAACGTTGAACATACGACCCAAAGTTTCCGGACCGACCGGAACAGTCACCGGCGCACCAGTATCTATAACTTCCGCACCACGACAAAGACCGTCAGTACTGGATAATGCGATAGTACGGACTGTGTTGGAACCCAAATGTTGTTGAACTTCCAAAACTAACTCTTTTCCGCCATCAATTTTGACTATGAGCGAATTGTAAATTTCCGGCAAACCGTCGGGAAAATGAGCGTCTACCACCACCCCGATAATCTGCGTAACCGTGCCTTTGAGATTTTTCATAAAAAAATTTATTACTATTTAAAAGCGGCCGCACCAGCGGAAATCTCGGCTATTTCTTGGGTAATCCCCGCTTGTCTGGCTTTATTATAATTTAAATTAAGTTCAAAAATCATATCTTTGGCCGCATCGCTGGCACTTTTCATCGCAACCATACGAGCGCTGTGTTCAGAAGCGGCAGATTCCAGCATCGCTTGGTAAAGTTGAACTTCCACTAACTTTGGCAAAACTTCGTTGATAATATCTTCCACACTTGGTTCAAAAAGATAAGTTTCCAAACCAAACTCTTCTTCCTCTTTTTCTTCTGGGTCTTTTATTTTGTGGCTAAATTCATTTTTACCCAGATCAACCAACATTTTTTCCAATTCACGAGAAGAAACCGGTAATAACTGACGTAATTTGGGTTCTTGTAATAAGCTGGATTTGAAATCCGTATAAGCCACCAAAACCTTGTCATAATTTTTGGCCAAAAAATCTTTCAGTACTGCTTTGGAAATAGTCAAACTTTCTTCATAAATCGGTACTTCGCTAAGCTTGTCAAAAACGGAAACCAGTTTCAAATTATTTTTCTTGGCAAAAAGCGCGCTTTTACGACCCAATCCCAAAACTTCTATTTCCACTTTATCCGCCGGTGGTATTTCTTCGTCATTTATAGTACGATGACGAAAAATATTTTTAACATCTTTTATTAATTTACCAGTTTTTTTGAAAATATTGGCGTTGAAACTACCGCACAAACCGCGATTGGAAGAAATCATAATAAGCAAAACTTTTTGCACCGGTCTGGTTTCAAGCAAAGGACAATCGGGTTCGTTAAGATGCGCCAAGTGATTGAGTAAATCTTGCGTAAGTTTGGCATAAGCGCGAGTCCTAAAAGCCGCGTCCACAGCTTTGCGCATTTTGACCGCCGCGATCATTTCCATGGCTTTGGTAATTTTTTTAGTATTACCGATGGATTTGAGACGGCGTTTGATAAGTTTGGTCGAAACCGCCATATTATCTTAAAAATTGTTTTTGAAAATCTTCGCAAGCATTTTTCAGTTCGGTTTCCACTTCTTCATTCCATTCATTTTTTGCGATCATATCCATCACCTTGCGTTTGGCACTGTTCATAAAACCTAAGAATTTCTCTTCCGTTTCTCTGATGTTTTTAACTTCCACATTATCAAAATAACCATTATTAACCGCGTAAATGGAAGAAACCTCTTCTTCAATCGGATACGGTTTATATTGCGGTTGTTTGAGAAGCTCGGTTAAACGCTGGCCTCTGTCAATCTGTTTTTTGGTTTCCGGATCCAAATCAGAAGCAAATTGAGCAAAAGCTTCCATTTCTCGAAATTGAGCCATAGCCAATTTCAATTTACCGGCAACTTTTTTCATAGGTTTGGTTTGAGCCGAAGATCCGACACGAGACACAGATAAACCGACATTGAGAGCAGGACGGATACCGCGATAAAATAAATCAGTTTCCAAAAAAATCTGGCCGTCGGTAATAGAAATCACATTGGTCGGAATATAAGCAGAAACATCACCGGCCTGAGTTTCAATAATTGGAAGCGCTGTGATAGAACCACCGCCGTTTTCTTTGTTGAGGTTGCAAGCGCGCTCCAATAAACGGGAATGTAAATAAAACACATCACCCGGATATGCTTCACGACCCGGCGGACGACGCAACAGCAGAGAAATTTCTCTGTATGCCCAAGCCTGTTTGGTCAAATCATCATAAACTATCAAAACATCTTTGCCTTTGTCGGCAAAATATTCAGCCATAGCTACCCCGGCATAAGGAGCCAAATATGACATTGGCGCCGGCTCGGAAGCTCCGGCCATCACCACAACCGTATAATCCATAGCTCCGGCTTCTTGTAATTTTGCCACCAATCTGGCAATTTTGGATTCTTTTTGTCCGACTGCCACATATACACAAATCATGTCTTGCCCTTTTTGGTTGATGATGGCGTCAATTGCCAAAGCGGTTTTACCGGTTTGTCTATCGCCAATAATCAATTCTCTCTGTCCGCGACCAATCGGAATTAACGCATCAACGGCTTTGATACCGGTTTGGACAGGACGATTTACCGGTTCGCGAGTCATAACTCCCGGAGCGATTCTCTCCAACGGATAAAAATCTTTGGTTTTGATATCACCTTTACCGTCACGAGGATTGCCCAAAATATCCACAACTCGGCCGATGAGATTTTCTCCAACCGGTACGGACAAAATACGACCAGTGCGTTTCACCAAATCACCTTCTTTGATTTGTTTGTAATCACCCAAAATGATAGAACCTACGGTTTCTTCTTCTAGATTAAGCGCCACCCCGTAAACACCGCCCGTAAATTCAAGCATCTCTTGCGCTTGGCAATTTTCCAAACCGCTCATACGCGCAATACCGTCGCCGACTTCTATAACCGTGCCGACTTCTTCCACTTGCGCTTGGCGTTTGAAAGATTCGATATTGTCTTTGAGCGCTTTGATAATTTGATTGGTATTTGACATAACAAATTTATATTAGTTGTTGTTTTAATTTATTTATTTGGGTTTTCAAGCTGGCGTCAAAAATCTTATTACCCACCTGCACCACCACACCGCCCAAAATATTCTCGTCCATCTTAACTTTTACTTCACCTTTGAGCGATAAAAACTTTTTAATCTCTTCGATAGAACTCTTGGGTAATTCGCGCGCGGTTTTGATAACAGCTTTTTCATTGCCTTGCACCTTATCGGAATAAATTTCAAATTCTTTGATGATATAAGGCAACTTGTTTAAACTTTGATTTTTTTGTAACAATGCAATAAAAGCTTCAATATTTTTTTGAAGTTCTTTTTCCGACAAATCCACAGTCAGAGCGTATAAAATTTTGGCGTATTGCAAAGGCAAAATTTTGGACATAATTATTTTTTGATTTTTTCCATAACAGCTTTAACATATTTACTATCATCAGCTGATTTGAGATTTTCACCCAAAACTTTTTCCGCTACCAGAGAAACCAATTCTGCTGTTTCTTTTTTCAATTCTGCAGTCATTTTTTCTTTTTCCGCCAAAATAGTTTGTTTGGCTTCGGCAACAACTTTTTGCGTTTCTTCTTTAGCTTTGTTTTTAGCCAACTCAATCGTAATTTTGGCTTCACTTTGCGCCTCACCCATCAGATGGTTAGCCATCAAACGACTTTCGTCTGTAATTTTTTGCGCGGTTTGTTTGGCAACCGCAATTTCAGTATTGGCTTTATCAAAATTTTCTTGAGTTTCTCGGGCTTTTTGACGTCTTTCTTCGATAATTTTCATCAATGGAGCAAAAGCAAATTTTTTCAAAATCCAAAAAGCCACGAGAAAATTTATGAGATTAAACAAACTCATGTGCCAATCAAAACCGACTTTACCTAAAATTTCTAATAATTTTTCCATATATTATTGATAATTTGTGTTTATGGGTGTCGCCAAAAAATTTTTGACGACAAACAAAACACAAGTTTTAAACGATAAAGAAACAAACGAAAGCGTAAATAGCGGTTGATTCGGCCATGGCTACCCCGATAATCATTTTGGAAAAAATACTTCCTTCCATTTTCGGGTTGCGACCGATAGCTTCGAGAGCTTTACCGATAAGATAACCTTCGCCAATAGCTGATCCACCCATAGTGATGGTACAAAGACCCTTGGCGATAAGACGTGCAGATTCAATATCCATAAAAATAAATTAAATTATTTAATTATATTATTGTTGATTAATTGGTTTTTTCCGTATCTACCGCCAAGCTATAAAATGCCGCCACAAGCGATCCAAACACCATAGTTTGCACCACGGCCGCCAATAAACTCAAGAAAAACCACGGTAGAGGTAAAAGTAGAGCAAACATGGAAAATAGTATTGCGGTCAATACTCCGCCCGCATACATATTACCAAAAAGACGAAGCGATAAGGAAATAATCCTGGCGATTTCCGAAACTATATCAAGCAGTCCGATAATAAAATCAACTATTGCCATCGCCCCTTTACCAAAACCTTGTTTAAAACCCAAATATACTTCTTTGAATTTGAGATATTTACCGATATGCCCAAACAATCCGGCATCTCTGATGCTCTCTATCTGAATCAAAATAATCATTGCCAAAGACAATCCAAAAGTAATATTAAAATCACTGGTATGGGTACGAAAAAAATAAATTCCGTTATAAGTAAATTCGGACAAAATCGGTATGAGGCCGAGTAAATTGGACAAACCGATATAAACAAAGAGAGCTCCAACTAAAGGCAGTATTTTGAAGGCAAAATTACGACTACCGCTGATCTGCTCAACTAGATTGAAGAAAGCTTCAGTTAAACTTTCTACCGCGGATTGAAATTTACCGGGAATAAATTTAATTTTAGAAGAAATAATAAAACTACCGATAGCGATCAAAAGCAATACAAGCAGTCCGGAAGTCATGGAATTGGTAAATTCAAAATCACCAACTTTAAAAAGTGTTTCCGGTTTTACGGGTGCGACTTGTGATTCAACTTGAAAAAACATAATTAAATTTTTTTATTGTTTTCTTCTTTTTCCAATTCTTTAAATTCGCGAGAAATCCTAAAATATAATCTAAAGGCCAAGAACCAAGAAAAAATAAAAGCCCCCAATAATAGAGGCCATATAATATTAAAACTTACTATTTCTTTTTCTTGTAAATATTTTCCCAAAAATAAAGCTCCAAACGCCGGAACGGCAAAAATTATCAATATTTCAAACATCGCTTTAAATGTTTTATGAACCAAATCTTGTTTTTTGTCCGAAGTTTGCATAATTATTTGCTAATTTTAGCTTTATTTTATTTTTAATCCGGCTTCATTTTACAGGAAATATAAAAACTCGTCAAGGGTTTTTAAATTTTAAATAATTTTTTAGCATTTTTACCGGTTATCTCAATGATTTCTTCTGTTGTTTTTTGGCGAATTTCAGCGATTTTTTTGGCAACCTCCTCTACCATCCACGGTTCCGCTCTTTGTCCTCGATAAGCCTGCGGGGCCAAATACGGCGCATCGGTTTCAATGAGAATTTTATCAAGCGGAATATTTTTTACCACCTCCAAAATATCTTCTTGAGCTTTCGGATCGGTTTTTTTGGGAGGGAAAGTGATAACACCGGTGAAACCGATATGCAATCCAAGATCTAAATATTGTTTTGCATAATTCCAGTCCGCGGTATAACAATGGACTACACCGTTAATAAGACCTCCCCTACGCCCTCCTTCGTAAGGAGGGGATTTTATCCCTCCCTTACCAAGGGAGGGTGTCGTGCTAACAGGCACGATGGAAGGGTCTACTAACGATTTTAATAATTTAACCATTTCTTCATGAGCACTTCTGACGTGAATAATTATCGGCAAATCCAGTTCTTGCGCCAATTCATATTGTTTAATAAAAACTTCTTTTTGTTTTTGTAATATTTTTTCTTTATTCAAATTTTCAGGTAAATGAAAAAGTTCCAAACCACATTCCCCTATGGCTATGACTTTTTTATTTTGAGCCAAAGTTTTATATTTATCATAACCAAAATCTTCTTCGCGCGATTTGAACGATGTTTCTTCTTCATCAACATGAGTTTCAAAAAGATGAATGGGATGCAAACCGACACTGGCGTAAATGTTTTCATATTTTTGCGCCAATTCTACCGCGCGAACAGAAGTGTCTATCTGCGAACCGACAACATTTAACAACATCTGTTTTTCATTACAGCGTTGCAGGACTTGACCAAGATCTTCTTTATAGGTTTTAAATTGTAGGTGGCAGTGAGTGTCGAATAACATACGACGAATTTTAGATTTTTGATTTTAGATTTCAGAATGTCATTGCGAGGAACGAAGTGACGCGGCAATCTCACTGCTTATTGGAATCTGTGAGATTGCTTCACCCTACGGGTTCGCAATGACAAGGTTGAAGTTATTAAACCGGTAATTTTGCAAACGGGAATTTTTTGTCCAATCAACCAAATATTTTTCCGCAATACTATATTCCATAAGTCCTACGGCGCTGGCTTTTTGTTGAAGCGGAAAAACATGCAAAGATAATGTATTTTCTTTTATCACTAAACCCAGAGAAAGGCCTTGCTGGGTTGGAACGGAAAAATATTGATCAAATATGAAATTGCCGAGCGAATAAAAAACAGGTTTATTTTGATAAATTTCCATTTCTTGCACCACGTGCGGGTGATGACCAATAACTGTATCCGCGCCGTTATCTACAAAATAATGTGCCAGTTCGCGTTGGCGAGTATTGGAAATTTCTTTGTATTCATATCCCCAATGGATAAAAATAATTACTTTTTCTGCGCCTTTACTTTTTGCTAAATCAATCAATTTTTTTACCGCTGTTTTTTCTATGGGTGAATTGGTGTCGTTGAGTCCGATAAATCCTATTTTGAAATCCCCTACTTGTTTGATAATCAAAGATTCACCATCCACTCTGTATTGTGAACCAAAATATTCAAAACCGAATTTATCCAAATTCTTTTTATTTTCTGTAAAACCGACACTACTCATATCAAGCGTATGGTTATTTGCCAGACCAAACAAACCAAAATTGTATTTTTTCAATTCCGGTAAAAGCGCCGGATCAAAACGAAAAGCAATCTCTTTGGTTGTTTGTCTACGACTGTCGGCAAAAGGTCCTTCCAGATTGGCGATTATCAAATCAGTCCCGAGAAAAAATCTATTTTCTTGACCGGCTAAATTTTTTAATAAATAATCAAAACCATATTGGTCAATTTTTGTCTTCACACTACGATCAAGCATCATATCGCCAAAAAATAATAAACTGGATATTTTTTCTTTTTGCGTATCTCCCTCTACAAAATAAGGCGAGAAATAACTGGTGGTTTCTCGAAGCGATGAAGTGTTTAATATTTGAGCGGAATTGGCAGATATTTCATAAGCGACTTTGCCAAAATTTTTTATCGCCAAATATTTGGTTAAAATATACAGGCTTCCCGGAGAGTCTGTTTCCAATTTAAAAACTCTTTCATAATCCAAATTTTTGACAACTTGTTTACTAAGTTCATCATGAAAGTTAGCTACCGGGGCAGTCAAATAATGAGAGAAATCAACCGAAGCTACGATAACATCTTTTTCCAAAATATTTTCTACTAAATATTCATAAACTTTTTCCAATGTTGCGGTTGGAGTTTGATAACTAAATATTATCGGCACGATTTTTGTCTGCGGAAGAGATTTTTTGATAAATGAAACAAGCGATGCGATGCTCTGCTCAGCGACAAAGATGTCTTTACCGACAATCTTGGCAACATCTTTTTCTTGCAGATCTAAAATTATTTTTTTGTCCGGCACCAATATTCCATATGGTGTTTGCCAAGCCAAATCCGTAGTCAAAATTTCTCCATTTCCAGCGTGATAGTGATCCGGACCGATAAGATAAATGGTTTTTGGATTTTGTCTTTGTAAGTTTTTAAAAAATGCGGCGCTTATTTGCCCGGCCAATAAATGATGCGGCACTATCCCCCCTTTTATTTCTCCTAAATTTTCCGGTACTAACGGAGTGTTTTGAAAAGCGTTTTCATAAATTTGCAAATCAAAGGGCTCGGCATAAATAAAATCGGAAAAAATTTCTTCTTCATTTTCTTTTTGATCCTCAAAAATATCTGGAGCAATGGCCAATATTTCTCGACTATCCAAAAAAGTTGGCGCTTGACTGCACAGATTTACAAAAATAACGCCCGATAACAGAATTATCGGGAGAAGGATTAAATTAATTAACAATATCTTCCTCATGAGGATGTTTATTTATACCAATATACAAATTGTACTAATTATACGAATGTAATACGAATAAATTCGTATAGTGGATTAGTATATAATTAGCATCATTCGTACCATTAGTATATTAGTATATTTTATTTAATAAAGTATTCAATTGAACTCTCTATAGCTTTGAGAGCTTCCGGAACAAAAGGCAACAAGACAGCGGCCAGAGAAACAAGATGCGGAATCAAAAATGATTCGCCCAGATATTGCATAAAATATTCAGCCAGGGGATATTTACCGATAAAATAAAAAATCATTCCCAAACCAATAGCGCCTTCCAAAGCGCCAAAAAGCATTCCCAAAAATCTATTGATTCCACTTATAAAAGGCAACTTGGTCAGAAAACCCAAAATTTTATTCATTAACCAAAAAGCTAAACCGACCAAACGATTGATCAAGAAAAAAACGATAATAAAAATTATAACTTTGGAAAAATTTGGCTGCCAACCGGTAATATTCATTAACCAATTGGCTGCTGTTTCGTAATAACGGGTGGCCAAAAATACACCCAATATAGTTCCTAAAAGAGACCCCAAGGTATGTATCAGTCCAAACCACAGACCAAAGAGTCCGAAGCTGGCGATAATGATTATCAAAATGACGTCGAGTAGAGACATAAGATAAAAATTTTTAATTTTTAATTTTGCAATTTTTAATATCATCCCTGACTTGATCAGGGATCCAGGACGATTCGCCACTGGATTCCTGCTGTAGTTTATACCCGCTTGACGGGTGCAGGAATGACAGTTGAATGGTAAAAATGTCCCGATTTTCATCGGGACGTAAGAGATGAGCAGTAGCGTTGATCAAGTTGTTCGCGAGTGGGCGGAGCCGAATGTTTATCAAGTTCTACGCAAACTTCATAAGCCTTTTTCAGATTTTGCTCCATCTTTTTCAATAATTCTCTTTTTTTCTGTCGATGTTTTTTAAAAAGCCTTCTCTTTAAACGTCTTTTCCTTTCTTGTTTTCCCATCTCTTCCTCCATTGATTGTAAAGAACGTTGTTAAAATTATAAATTATAAATTTTAAATCAATTCTTAATTAAAAATTTTCAATATCAAATTCGCGAACTTTATAACTTTATAAACTTTATGAACTTTCTAACTTACTTCTCCAACCTGGGAAACAGCGGTTGCAGTTCTCCAATCTTATTCCCCACTGTCAATTCTACCCATGATTGTAACTCATCCAATTTTTTGGCGTTTTCTTTGGCAGGATCAAGTCCGAGCTGAATCAAAATTTTCTCCGAAGTTTCAGGCATTACCGGATAAATCATCACAGCAATATGACGCAGGCTTTCGCACAAATGATATAGCAAATCCGAAACTTCACTCATTTTACCCTCTTTAGCCCTGGTCCAAGGTTTTTGATCAGAAATCATCTGGTCGCAGTGTGTAATAAATTTGGAAACCGTTTCCAAAGCCCGATCAAAACGCCAAACATCCATAAATTTGCGGTATGTCGGCCAAATGTCATCAGACAGATATTTGATAAGTTTGTCGTTTTTTTCTTCCACTTGCGGAACTTTACCATCGCAATATTTTACAACCATAGATAAAACCCGGTTAGTCAAATTACCCAAACCGTTAGCCAGGTCGGCATTAAATCTTTCTTTAAATTTAGCATCACTATAATCTCCGTCATTATCAAAAGGAATTTCGCGCATCAAAAAATAACGCACAGATTCCAACGGATATTTTGCTACAATTTCCATCGGATCAATGACATTGCCTATTGTTTTGCTCATTTTTTGACCATCAACAGTCATCCAGCCGTGTACGGCAATATTTTTGGGTAATTCCAAACCAGCGGACATTAACATTGCCGGCCAAAGCAAAGAATGGAAGCGGTTGATTTCCTTGCCGATAACATGCGCATCCGCAGGCCAATATTTTTTCAATAATTTTTCATCCTCGCTGTATCCCAAAGCGGTCACATAGTTGGTCAAAGCGTCAAACCAAACATACATTACCTGGGTTTTATCCCCCGGTACTGGTATGCCCCAAGGTAATTTATCTTTTGATCTGGAAATAGAAATATCTTCCAATCCGTTTTTTAGCACATTATACATTTCATTGTAACGGCTTTCCGGATAAACAAAGTCCTTATTTTTTTCAAATAAAAATTCAAGCGGCTCCTGATATTTTGATAATTTGAAAAAATAATTTTCTTCTTCCAATAATTCCGGTTCTTTGTGATGATCAGGACACTTGCCGTCGACCAAATCTTTTTCAGTTTTAAAAGCCTCACAACCCACACAATACAAACCACTATATTTCTTTTTATAAATATCCCCACTTTTTTCCGCAGCTTTCCAAAATTCTTGTGCGCGGTCTTCGTGGCGCTTTTCAGAAGTACGAATGAAGTCGTTGTTGGTAATATTCCATCGATCGTCAAGATTTTCAAATTCAGCTGAATTTTTTGCAGCCAATTCTTCAACCGGGATATTGCTTTCTTTGGCGGTCTTAAACATTTTTTGACCATGAACATCGGCGCCGGTTAAAAAATATACGTCTTTACCAAGCATTCTTTGATAACGAGCCATGACGTCAGTATAAAGCAATTCCAATGCGAAACCGATATGCGGACTGGCGTTGGCGTAAGGAATAGCGGTGGTTAAGTAGAATTTTTCTTTCTTTGACATAAATATTTTTTTAATTTCAAATATCAAATTTCCAATTTCCAATCAATTTCAAAATCCAAATTTCAAATTTTGATATTGGATATTGGATATTTGACATTTAGTAATTATTTCCTCGAAATAATTACAACAAACTCCCCTCTTTCATCTTTCATATTCTCCATAACTTCCCCAATAGTTCCTCGATAAATCGTTTCAAATTTTTTGGTCAATTCACGACACACGACAATTTGTCTTTTGGGATCAAGCAACTCTTTCAATTCTTTCAAACATTTCAAAATACGATGACCGGATTCGTAAAAAACAACTGTATCTTCTTTTTCCGCCACTTCTTTGAAATATTTTTGTCTTTTATTTTTGTGCGGAGGAAAACCCATAAATGTAAATCTGTCGGTAGGAAATCCGGAAATAGAGAGTGCCATTACCACGGCGGAAACTCCCGGAATCGCCACAATATTGTTTCCTAAACCTTTTTTCAAAAGATATTCGATGAGCAATCCGCCAGGATCGGAAATTCCCGGGGTGCCGGCATCAGTCACCAACCCTACATTTTTACCGGACAAAAGTATACTTTCAATTTCCTTGAATTTCGCCATATCGCTATGTTGATGGAAACTGATCAGCTGTTTGTTGATTTCATAATGATCTAGCAAATTTTTGGTAACCCTGGTATCTTCGCACAATACCAAATCAACGCTTTTGAAAGTTTCCAAAGCGCGTAGAGTAATATCACCTAGATTTCCTATAGGCGTAGCGATAATATAGAGTTGTCCTGACATAAGTTTTTATAGATTTATTTTAGCAAAACAAAGAGAAAAAAGCAACTCGCTATTAATGACCAATGACCAATTCCCAATGACCAATAAAACCCTAAATTTTAAACGTGGCCGTCATTCTGAGTGCAGCGAAGAATCCCTTGTCGTTTAACTTATTTCTAAAGCGTTGTTTAAGGGATCCTTCGCTGCGTTCAGGATGTCGTTTTGGTCATTGGACATTGGGGTTTGGTCATTTTGAAAACAAAAAATCCGCTTTTTAAGCGAATTTTTTGTTTGATGATTTTTATTCTAAAGTAATCGCTCCGACTGGACAACCCTCAACCGCTTGTTGAATGACATCTTCCGGGTCACCTGTTGGGTTGATAACTTCGGATTTACCTTCGGCGTTTAATTTGAAAGTGTTACCGGCAATTGCAGCGCAAGCACCGCAACCGATACATTTTTCGGCGTCTACTTTGGGTACCATATTTTTAGATAATTAATTAATTAACAAAATATATTTTATAATAAATGTTACTCTAAAGCAAGAAAAATTCTAAACTCTAATTTCTAAGTCCTAAACAATAACAAAAAATAAATATTAAATTTAAAAACCATTATTTTAGATAATTAGATATTAAATATTGTTTAGGGTTTAAAGCTTAGGATTTAGAACTTAATTAGAAGTATTTTTCTCTATAAAATCTAATCAGTTCTTCAATAGACGGAATTATGTCCGGTTTACTGGCCCCAACTTTGAGCTTCTTTTGGATATCTTCCAATGTTTGTGCGCCGTCAAGGACAGCGTCTTCAATATCTTTGTCGGTAATCTTCAAATCGGGATCAACAACCTTGGCCCCCTCTACCATAATTCTATCATGTTGTTTAGTTTTACGAAAGTAATCATTTATCGCCGCCTGCAAAGCCTTGTCCCCTAAAACTGAGCAATGAACCTTCCTGTCTGGCAAACCACCGAGTTCTTTCATAATATCTTGAGGTTTGAGTTTCAGAGCTTTATCAATCACCATTCCACCCTTTCTTTTTATCATTTCACTTAATACCGAAGTGGAGGCGATAGCGCTACCGCAACCAAACGTTCGCCAACGACAATCTTTAATTTTTTCCGTTTTTGGATCTATTTGAAGCCAAAGAACCATTTCATCTCCACAAGCCGGAGAGCCAACCCGACCATAGCCGTTAAATTTAAACTTTTTTTCTTCACCAAAACGCATGAAATTACGTGGATTGAAAAAATGATCTTTCACTTTGTCGGTATAGAGCCAACCAGAGGTGCCGTCTTTACCACGAACATCAAAAGATTTTTTTACTTTGGTTGATTTTTTAGTTGTTTTTTTCTTATTCATAAACAAAAATTGAATACTGAATATTGAATATTATTTATATTTCGGGTGTTTTTTACTATTCATGTTTACTGGACTGATTTCGCGCAATAATTTTACAATCTCCGGCAAGTATTTCATCATGTAATCAATATCTTCTTTGGTGTTTTCTTTTCCAAGTGAAAAACGTAAACTACCGTGGGCATATTCATAAGATAATCCAATAGCTCGTAATACATAAGAAGGTTCCAAAGATTCTGAAGTGCACGCCGAACCAGTAGAACACATTATGCCGTATTCATCCAAATAAAGTAACATTGCTTCGCCTTCCACATCTTCAAACGTAATATTTACATTGTTAGGTAAACGATCCTCCCCTATTTGTGGACCATTGAGTTTAACTCTGTCTATTTTTTTACTAACTTGTTGCCATAAATAAGCGGATAGTTTACGAACTCGTTCAGATTCTTTTGGGCCGGATTTTTGCGCTAATTCTAGAGCTTTGGCTAAACCTATAATTCCCGGAACATTTTCCGTACCTGCGCGAACCTTTTTTTCTTGCGCACCACCAAAAACAAGTGGTTTGATTTTCACACCGCGACGAACGTATAAAACACCCGTTCCTTTGGGGCCATAAATTTTACCACCGTTTATAGTCATCAGATCTACATGTAGTTTTTCGGTGTCCAAATCAAGATAACCGGCCGCCTGGCAAGCATCGGTATGAAAATAAGGATAAGCGGTTTTATTTTCTTTGCGATATCGCAAAAGTTCACGACCAATTTCAGCTATCGGTTCAATCGTGCCGATCTCATTATTGGCATACATAGTAGAAATCAAAATAGTGTCCGGTCGAATCGCTTTGATAATGTCTTTGGTAAAAACTTTTCCTTCTTTATCAACTTTGACATAAGTGATTTCAAAACCTTGTTTTTCTAACTCTTCCAATGGATGTAGCACTGCATGATGTTCAATAGAAATAGAGATAATATGTTTTCCAATACTTTTATGAGCAAAAGCTATACCAAAAATCGCCAAATTATCCGATTCTGTACCGCTGCCGGTGAAAATAATATTTTCAGGAAGCGCATGAATAATTTCAGCCACGGTTTTACGAGCCAACGAAATAGCCGATTGTGCTTCTCGGCCAATTTTATATAAAGATGAAGGATTACCAAAAACATCCGTAAAATACGGCATCATGCTTTTAACCACTGTTTTATCAACCGGAGTGGTCGCAGCATGGTCAAAATAAACTTGACGAATTTTTTTTGGTTTAGATAACATAACTTTGTTAAAAAATTGAAAGATTTGAAGATTGCAAGATTACAATTGAGTAAGTTTAGTTTTTGATAAAATTTTCAAAATATCTTCATTTATTTTTTTCATTTTATCTTTGAGACAGCATTTTGTATTCTTACATTTTATTTCTTGACAATAACAAGGTAACACAGCACAGCCGCCTTCCATCGCTACAATAATATCTTTTAGTGAAATTTCTCTGGCAGATTTTGCTAAAGAATAACCTCCATTGACTCCACTGGTAGCTTTTATCAAACCAGCCAAACGTAATTTACGCGCAATTTTTTGCAAAAAAAGAAACGAGACACCGGATTGTTTAGCGATATCTTTCAGGCTAATACAATATTGCTTGTCTTTGGGGACAAGTTTTAATAATTGAATAGCATAATCGGTTTCTTTGTTGAGTGAAAACATAATACTAATATACGAATTGTACTAATTATACGAATGTAATACTAATACAAAATACTAATTTTTAATATATTTTTCTTTATTTTTTGTTTCTATTTTAACTATTCTTATAGGTTTCAAATAATTACTGCGGAAATTGACTAACAACCATAATTGTAAACCAGTTTCTTGTAAATATCTTTGTACCTGATCAAAATCTTGTCTTAATACTATCTTCTTGGCTTTTAATTCTAATAAAATTTTACCTTCAATAATAAAATCAATAATATTTCCGCTATCCCCGATAGTAATTTCTCGTTTATAATTCGTTTTACTTTCTTTAAGCTTCTTTTCTATTAAATCTCCGTATTGTTTCTCCCTACAATATTGTCCCAGTTCATTATGGGCAGAAAAAAGTATTCCGGTTAATAAATATGATAACTCTGGATAAATAAGCCCTCCCTTATTCATAAATTATTCGTATTTAATTAGTATCATTAGTACAATTAGTATATTGGTATAAATTCAACGAACTCAAAAAGGCAAAGTGAAGTTTACGTTCTTCCTATCAGTTTTTGCAGTAGAGTAAGAAAAATCCACTGCAAAAGGCAAAACATCGCCGGCTAAATTTTTATAAAATAATTGATTGTTTTCTCTGCCAAAATCATACAATTCCTTAGTAACCTTTACATCTTGTTCACAATATTTTTTTATTTC
>Ga0116172_10002644_pt1 | contig 15439 bp, 11 predicted proteins | sample AD_UKC083_MetaG_FD_89799 | JGI IMG/M metagenome (GOLD analysis project Ga0116172, IMG submission 89799) | Active sludge microbial communities of municipal wastewater-treating anaerobic digesters from USA - AD_UKC083_MetaG | ecosystem: Engineered > Bioreactor > Anaerobic > Digestate | place: USA...
CATCGAGAGATTTGCGCAGCTCGTCAAGCACCCACGCCAAAGGCCCCAGATCCTGATCGCTCGGGACTCCCTCTGTGGCGGTTGCATTGTTGACATCGATAGATGGCATGAATTCCGTCCCCGGCTGCAATGAGCCGCTGGTTGATGACTGCGTCAGGCGATCTTGAAACGAGCCACCGATTGGCGCAATTCTTCAGCCATGTGCGAAAGCTCGCGCACCTGCTGTGCCGTCGTTCGCGTCCCCTCACCGGTCTGCTCGGTCACCGCAAAAATGTGCTGGATGTTGTCGGCCACTTCGTTGGCCAGAACCGCCTCCCGGGAGGTCGAGGACGAGATCTGCTCAATCAACTCGGCCAGGCGACGCGACACGCGGTCAATCTCCGTCAGTGCAGTGCCTGCGCTGTCGGACAGGCGGGCCCCTTCCACAACGCCCTGTGTCGATCGTTCCATGGCCGCCACAGCATCCTGGGTGTCGGTCTGAATGGCTTTCACGAGGGCCGAAATCTGCCGCGTGGCATCGGCGGACCGCTCCGCCAGCCGCTGCACTTCTTCGGCCACCACCGAGAACCCCCGGCCCGCGTCACCGGCAGATGCTGCCTGAATGGCGGCATTCAGGGCCAGCACGTTCGTCTGCTCGGTAATGTCGGAAATCAGCTCGGTGATTTCACCGATCTCCTGCGACGATTCACCCAGACGCTTGATGCGCTTGGAGGTGTCCTGGATCTGGTCACGGATCGAGTTCATCCCGCCGATGGCGTTTTGCACGGCCTGTAAGCCCGAGTCCGCAGCCTGCAGCGACTGGCGAGCCACGGCAGCGGACTCCTGCGCCTGCGTGGATACTTCGTTGATTCGGGTCGCCATATCCAGCACGGACCGGCCGGTTTCACGAATTTCGCGCAGCTGCTCCGTGGAGGCTGCCAGCAGTTCCGTGGAGGTGCTGTCCACCTGGGCCGTCGTCTGCGCCACGCGGGTTGCCGTGTTCTGAACGCTGCCCACCAAATGGCGCAACTCCTCCACCGTGTAGTTCACCGAGTCGGCGATGGCGCCGGTGATGTCTTCCGTCACCGTGGCTTCCTGCGTCAGGTCACCTTCGGCCACCGACTGCAACTCGTTCATCAACCGCAAAATGGCCGCCTGGTTGGCGTCGTTCACACGCTTGGCCTCCTGCTCCTGGCGCTTGGCGTCTCTTTGCTGCAGCTCCGCCGCCACCTGACGGCCCCGGCTATCGAGCAGTTGCACGCGGGAAACGCCAACACCGCACAGCAGCAGAAACAAGCCTGCCAGCGCCAGGGCGGCAAACTGCCCGGCACCCAGACCCGTCTGCGCGGAGAGCTTGCCCTGCAACTCTTCCAGTTGGCGACGCAGCGGTTCGCTGTCGGCAATGATCGCGGACTGGGCTTCACGGGCGGAAACCAGCCCCTGCAGGTTGCCCAGAATGGCACTGGCCTGCGTGCGGGTCTGTTCGTACAGCTTGAGCAGGGCTTGGAGCTGTTCGCGCGTCTGTGCATCCCTGGTCGCAGCCACCCGCAGTTCCGCACTTCCGTTGAGCAGGCCCTGGGCGATTTCCTTGAAGGAGTTCAAGTCTTTGCCCAGCAGAAAAACGGCTTCGGGGCTCACGCCTTCCATGGTCTGGAATTCATTGGCCGACTTGCCGATACGCTGGGTCAGCATCACCAGCTGGCCGGCGGCAGAGATCTCGGCCGATGGCGCGTTTTGCTGCAGCTTGAGGGAGGACACGGTTTCGGCGATTTCCAGCAGGTCAGACGATTGGCGGTTGATGATGCGCAGTGCATCGCCCACCTGGGTCAGGATTTTTTGCTGGCCCATGACCACGCCGGCATTGCGTTCCGCGCGCTCCGCGAGGACGTTGACACCGTCCAGGTCGGTCTTGAATTGCTCGCCCAGAGCCTGCACGCCCAGTTCGCCATCGCCAGCATTGAGTGCGCGCACGTTGCGTGCCAACACGCCGGAGCTCTCCACCACGTCCGGAAAGGCCTGCGGACTGCCCATCAGCGCCTGCGACACCGACTTGGCAAGCCGCTGCGACTGCATCAGCGACTGACCGGTAGCAGCCATTTGCTGTGCGGAGCGATCGGCCTGCCGAAGCACCCAGAAAGCGATCAGTGCCAGCACCACCACACCGACGGCCAGCAAGGCCAGCAAACGCCGCTGGTGGGCAGCGGCCGTGGAGCGACCCAGCAGCGGCAAGAAAATGAGATCCTCGTCAGCTTCTGGCGCCAGGGCGTCGGACGATGCGCCACCAAGGTCACCCTGGATGCTGGTCATGCCATCGTTCTGATGAGAGTCGCGCAACGCACCGGTCTCCATCGAACCCAGGGTCAGGACATTTTGGCTATCTTCGACCACGTCGGCGTCCAGCCCCGTGTCCGATTTCGCAGGCTTGCGATTGAACAGTTTTCCAATTTGATTCACAACGGACATGGTGCAGCCTTACAGAAAAACTCAAGCACTGATGCTCAGGAAAACAGAATTTTGGGACAGGCTCTGCAAATTGATCTCCTGCCAGCGAGCACCTGTCGAATCCACATAGGTGGTTCCAAAGAAGGCCGGGGCATCATCTGCAGGAGGCTCTGACGCAACGAACGCGTCCGTGCTGCGCAGACCCGCCAGCCGATCCACCAGCAAGGCGGCATTGACCTCCAGTGCTGCGTTGAAGGAAAGCAGGCTGGCGTCGGACAGGGACTGCTCGCTGCGCACAACGGTCGATCCCAGCAGTCCCGCCAAGTCCACCACCCCCACCAGGCCGCCACGCAGGTTGGTCACGCCGAGAAACCATTTCTGGGTGCGAGGAACCGGCTGAACTGACACCCAGGGGAAAATTTCACCCGACTGGCCCAAGGGCAATAAATAAAACTGTCCGGCAGCTTCAACCGCCAGCCAGGAGGAAACAGAGACATCCTCCCCTTTGGCAGCCTGAAGACGGCTGGCAAGACGGGTCTGGAGTTCACGCAGTGCTTCGCGATTGGCCATGAATGCGCAACCGCTTTAATTAAGCGCGTCGATCTTGGCCTGCAAATCGGCCGGATCCACCGGTTTGGTGATATAGCCGCGCGCGCCTTGACGCATTCCCCAGACACGGTCTGTTTCCTGGTTCTTGCTGGTGCACATGATGATGGGCACATCGGCATAGAGAGGATCGCGTGTAATGGCACGGGTCAATTGAAAACCGTTTTGCCCCGGCATCACCACGTCCATCAATATCAAATCCGGCTTTTCTTCCGCCAAACGGCGAAAAGCCTCTTCAGCGTTCTCAGCGGTACGCACCTGCATGCCCTTTTTCTGCAGCAAGTCGGTCAGAAACATCAACTCGGTCTTCGAGTCGTCAACGACCAGTACTTTCTGAATTGGCATTACAGGGCTCCTTGTTGGGAATTGCCAAATTGCCGCACCGCCTGCAACAACTGGTCTTTGGTAAAAGGTTTGGTGAGATATTCCTGGCAGCCAACCATACGCCCACGCGCCTTGTCAAAAACACCATCTTTGGAAGACAGCATGACCACCGGAGTATCTGCAAAGCGAGCATTGCGCTTGATGATGGCGCAGGTTTGATACCCATCGAGCTTGGGCATCAAGATGTCGCAAAAAATAAGCTGTGGCTGGTAATCATTCACCTTGGCCAATGCATCGAAACCGTCATCTGCCAGCAGGACTTCATGCCCTCCCTGCTTGAGAAAAATCTCGGCGCTTCGGCGAATGGTATTGCTGTCATCCACCACCAGCACTTTGAAAGTCGCGCCTGTTGTATTCAATTTTCACTGCTCCCGATGGAGAAAACCAACAACGCAGCAGCAGATGGTGCTGAAGCGCCTCAAATCTGAACCATTTCAAAATCTTCTTTGCGGGCACCGCATTCAGGGCAGGTCCAATTCATGGGCACCTGGTCCCAGGGGGTGTTGGGTGCAATGCCGTGCTCGGGCGAACCTTGCGCTTCGTCATATATCCAACCGCAAATCAGACACATCCAAGTTTTAGAGTCGATCACAGCTTAAAGGGCCTTCACATAGAATGCAACGATTGTATCTAGTCATCTCACCGGGCTGCAGCTTCTGTGCCACCCCGATCTCCGGACCTGGCCCATGACAACAAAAACACCCCCTTCTTCTGATATACCGGACGTTTCTGACGAGGCGGCTGACGAAGCCAGCCCCGCCTGCGTGTTGGTGTTCAACGCCAGCGACCCCAGCGGCGCCGGTGGCCTCACCGCCGATATCAGCACCATTGCCTCTGTGGGCGGACACCCCATTGCCGTCGTCACGGGCGCCTACGCCCGGGACACCGCCCAGATCTTCGACCACTTCAGCTTTGACGACGAGGCCGTTTCCGAGCAGGCGCGCGCGGTGCTGGAAGACCTGCCCGTGCAGGCCATCAAGGTGGGATTTGTGGGCAGCCCCGAGAACATCAGTGCCATTGCCGAGATCACCACCGATTACGACGAGGTGCCCGTCATTGCCTACATGCCTGACCTGTCCTGGTGGCAGGACGACCTGATCGACCAGTACCTGGACGCCTTCCGCGAACTGCTGCTGCCACAAACCTCGGTGTTGGTTGGAAACCACAGCACGCTGTGGCGCTGGCTGCTGCCCGAGTGGCGCAGCGACCGCAGCCCCACGGCCCGCGACATCGCCCGGGCCGCCGCCGAAATGGGCGTGCCTTACACGCTGGTCACGGGCATTCCCCTGCCCGAACAGTTTGTCGAGAACGTGCTGGCCTCGCCGCAGACGGTGCTGGGCAGCGGCAAGTTCGAACTGTTCGATGCCACCTTTTCCGGCGCCGGCGACACCCTCTCGGCCGCCCTCACGGCCCTGGTGGCCAGCGGCAACGATCTGGGCGAAGCCACCAGCGAGGCGCTGAGCTACCTGGACCGCTGCCTGGACGCCGGATTTCGCCCCGGAATGGGGCACATCATTCCCGATCGCATGTTCTGGGCCCAGCCCGATGAGGACGATGGCGATGAAGACGAACCCCTTGACGAGACACAGGCCATCGAAGGCTTTGTGATGCCCCCCCATGACACCAAGCACTGACCTCAACATCCCCCTGTTCGAACGCGCCAAGGCGCTCATCCCCGGCGGCGTGAACTCGCCCGTGCGGGCCTTCAAGGCCGTGGGCGGCACGCCGCGCTTTGTCAAGCGCGCTCAAGGTGCCTACTTCTGGGACGCCAACGACCAGCGCTTCATCGACTACATCGGCTCCTGGGGCCCGATGATCCTGGGCCACGGCCACCCGGCCGTGCTCGAAGCCGTGCAGAAGGCGGCCCTGGAAGGTTTCAGCTTTGGTGCCCCCACCGAGCGCGAAATCGAGCTGGCCGAGGAAATCCTGGGCCTGGTGCCTTCCATGGAAATGATCCGGCTCGTGAGCTCGGGCACCGAGGCCGGCATGAGCGCGATTCGCCTGGCCCGCGGCGCCACGGGCCGCAGCAAGCTCATCAAGTTCGAGGGCTGCTACCACGGCCACGCCGATGCGCTGCTGGTCAAGGCCGGCTCGGGCCTGGCCACCTTTGGCAACGCCACCAGCGCCGGCGTGCCGCCCGAAGTGGTGCAGCACACCATCGTGCTCGAATACAACAACATTCCTCAGCTCGAGGAAGCATTCGCCCTGCATGGCAAGGAACTCGCCTGCCTGATGATCGAGCCCATCGCCGGTAACATGAATTTCGTGCGCGCCAGCGTGCCCTTCATGCGCCGCTGCCGCGAGCTGTGCACCGAATATGGCGCACTGCTGGTTCTGGACGAAGTGATGACGGGCTTTCGCGTGGCCCTGGGCAGCGCGCAAAGCGTATATGCCCAAAGCATCCCGGGCTTCAGGCCCGACATCACGGTGCTGGGCAAGGTGATTGGCGGCGGCATGCCCTTGGCGGCCTTTGGTGCTTCGCGCGCCATCATGGAAAACTTGGCGCCGCTGGGCGCGGTCTACCAGGCCGGCACCCTGTCGGGCAACCCCGTGGCCACGGCCTGCGGTCTGGCCACGCTGCGCGAAATCAAAAAGCCCGGCTTCTTTGACGCCCTGTCCGCCCGCACCCGCTCGCTGGTCGATGGCCTGTCCGCTGCAGCCGCCGCCGAAGGCCTGCCTTTCAGCGCCGACTGCGAGGGCGGCATGTTCGGCTTTTTCCTGCTGCCCCAGCTGCCACAGAATTACGCGCAGGTCTTGAAGACCGATAGCGCACGCTTCAACCAGCTCTTTCATGGCCTGCTGGACCGCGGCGTGTACATCGCACCCGCGCTCTACGAAGCCGGCTTTGTCAGCGCGGCCCACACGGCGCAGGACATTGCCGATACCGTGGCCATTGCGCGCGACGTGTTCAAGACGCTCTCATAATAAGAGCTAGAAGCGCTTGAATCAAAAGGGTAAGAGCCAAAAATCGCTCTCACCTTTCCAGTAAACCCCGTGGCAACGCACCGCATTGCCACGGGGTTTTTGCATGGGGGGGGTGCATTCACGCGCCCGTCACAGCCGCCTGTCAGCCTTGGTGGTTTTGTACGGCACACCAGCACCATGAAAAACCCCGTTCGCCCCACCCCTCACCCCTTGCGCGATGCGGCTGTGGCCGATGAAGGCCGCCGCGTCTTCGTGCGCCAGCTCGCACTGGGCGCCACCGCGCTCGGCACCTTGCCGCTGGCCGCCTGCGGCGGCAGCGACAACGACCCCGATGTGCGCTTTGCCCACGGCGTGGCCAGTGGCGACCCGCTTGCCGACCGCATCATGCTGTGGACCCGCATCACGCCCCCCGCGGGCCACACCGCCGATATTCCGGTGCAATGGGAGCTGGCCAGCGACGCGGCCTTCACCACCGTGGTCGCCAAGGGCCAGGCCACGGCCACCGCAGCCAAGGACTTCACCGTCAAGGTGGATGCCACCGGCCTGCAGCCCGCCACCGCTTACCACTACCGCTTTACGGCCTATGCCGCCCGGTCTGCCGCGGCGCGCACGCGCACACTGGCCACGGGCAGCGTCGCGCAGGTCAGGCTCGCCGTGTTCTCGTGCGCCAATTACCCGGCGGGCTACTTCAACGTGTATGCCGAAGCGGCGCGCCGCAACGACCTCGATGCCACCGTGCACCTGGGCGACTACCTGTATGAATATGGCCGCGGGGGCTACGCCTCGGCCAATGCCGAGCAGCTCGGCCGCCTGTCGCAACCCGCCACCGAGATCCTTTCGCTGGCCGACTACCGCGCACGCCATGCGCAGTACAAGACCGACCCCGACCTGCAGGCCCTGCATGCCGCAGCCCCCATGATCGCCGTGTGGGACGACCATGAAATCGCCAACGACACCTGGACCAACGGCGCCGACAACCACCAGGCAGCCACCGAGGGCAGCTTTGCGGCACGCAAGGCGGCGGCCCTGCAGGCCTACCACGAGTGGATGCCCACGCGCAACGCCCAGCCCGAGCTGATCTACCGCAGCTTCCAGTTCGGCAACCTGGTTGCGCTGCACATGCTGGACACGCGCGTGATCGGCCGCGACGAGCAAGCCGACTACACCCGCTTCTTCACTGCCAGCGGCTTTGACGCCGCAGGCTTCACCGCCGCCGTGGGCGCCCCCACCCGCCAGCTTTTGGGCAGCACGCAGACCCAGTGGCTGCAGCAGCAGATGGCTGCATCCAGCGCCACCTGGCAGGTGCTGGGCCAGCAGGTGCTGATGGGGCGCATGAACATTCCGGCGCCCATCCTCGTCGAAACCCTGCAGCCCGGCGCCGGTGTGACGGTGTCACAGTACGCAGCCATCGTGGCCAAGGCCCAGACGGCCCCCGCCACGTTGAGCGCCGCCGAAAAAGCCGTGCTGGCCCAGCCCTCCATTCCCTACAACCTCGACGCCTGGGACGGCTACCAGGCCGCCCGCGAAGCCGTGCTGGGCACGGCCCGCAGCCTGGGCAAGAACCTGGTGGTGCTGTCGGGCGACACGCACAACGCCTGGGCCAATGAACTGGCGGACATGAGCGGCAACGCCGTGGGCGTGGAGTTCGCCACCTCGTCGGTGTCGTCGCCAGGCTTTGAAGCGTACCTGCCCAAGGAAAACCCGGCCCAGCTGGCGGGCGCGTTCCAGCAGCTGATTGCCCCGCTCAAATACTGCGACACCTCGCGCCGGGGCTACATGCTGGTGACGGCCACCGCCACCGAATGCCGCGCCGACTGGGTGTATGTGAACACCATCGCCAGCCGCAACTACACCGCCAGCACAGACAAATCGCTCAAGGTGCTGGCCGGCGTCAGCGGGCGCGGGCGCATCGTGGCGGCCTGACCGCCATGCGCTCCGAGCAGGAGCGCAGACAACAAAAAAAGCGGCCTAGGCCGCTTTTTTCATGGTCTGGGCGCCCTGCGCCCCGCAATCAATGGCGGAAATGGCGCACGCCGCTGAACACCATGGCCACGCCACGCTCGTTGGCGGCATCGATCACTTCCTGGTCGCGCATGGAGCCACCAGGCTGGATCACGCAGGTGGCGCCCGCATCGACCACCACATCGAGGCCGTCGCGGAAGGGGAAGAAGGCATCGCTCGCCACGGCCGTTCCCTGCAGGGTCAGGCCGGCGTGCTGTGCCTTGATGCTGGCGATGCGCGCCGAGTCCAGGCGGCTCATCTGGCCCGCGCCCACGCCCATGGTCATGCCGTCCTTGCAGAAAACGATGGCGTTGCTCTTGACGTACTTGGCCACCCGCCATGCGAACAGCAGGTCTTCCATTTCTTCGAGCGAGGGCTGCTTGGTGGTGACCACCTTCAGGTCGGTCAGCGCCAGCTCGTGGTTGTCGGCCGTCTGCACCAGCAGGCCCGAACCCACGCGCTTGGTCTCGATGGCGTTGCGCACGGTGCCGTAGTGCTCGGGCAGTATGATCTGCATCAGGCGCACGTTGACCTTGGACTTGAACACTTCCAGCGCCTCGGCCGTGAAGCCGGGGGCCATCAGCACCTCGACAAACTGCTTGGCAATCTGCTGGGCGGCTGCACCATCGACCACCCGGTTGAAGGCAATGATGCCGCCAAAGGCGCTGGTCGGGTCGGTCTGGAAGGCCTTGCTGTAGGCGCTCAGGGCGTCCAGGCCCACAGCCACGCCGCAGGGGTTGGCATGTTTGACGATGACGCAGGCCGGGGCCTCAAAGCTCTTGACGCATTCCCAGGCAGCGTCGGCGTCGGCGATGTTGTTGTAGCTCAGCTCCTTGCCCTGCAATTGCACGCCGGTGGCCAGCGAACCAGCCACCGGGGCCAGATCGCGGTACCAGACGGCTTGCTGGTGGGCGTTTTCACCGTAGCGCAGGTCTTGCACCTTGGTGGCGAACATATTGGCCTGGGCGGGGAAGACCGCCATGGCGGGCACGTAGTCTTCCGCCAGCTTGTCGGCTTCAAACTGCACGCTGGAGAGGTAGTTGCTGATGGCGCCGTCATATTGCGCAATGCGGTTGAACGCCGCCACCGCCAGCGCAAAGCGCAGTGGGTCGGACAGCTTGCCGTTGGCCTGGAGTTCAGCGAGCACGGCCTCGTACTGGTCGGCCGAGGTGATCACACCCACATCCTTCCAGTTCTTGGCGGCGCTGCGCACCATGGCGGGGCCACCAATGTCGATGTTCTCGATGGCATCGGCCAGCGTGCAGCCGTGCTTGGCGACGGTGGCTTCAAAGGGGTAGAGGTTGACCACCAGCAGGTCGATGGTGTCGATGCCGTGTTCCTTGAGGGCCTCCATATGTTCGGGCAGCTCGCGGCGGGCCAGCAGGCCGCCGTGCACCTTGGGGTGCAGCGTCTTCACGCGGCCGTCGAGCATCTCGGGGAACTGCGTGACTTCGGCCACCTCAGTCACGGGCAGGCCCTGGTCGGCCAGCAGCTTGGCGGTGCCGCCGGTGGACAACAACTTGATGCCCAGCGCGTGCAGGGCTTGCGCGAATTCGACGATGCCGGTCTTGTCGGAAACGGAGAGGAGTGCGTTCATGGTGTGGGTAGGAAGGGTTTGAATAAAAACAGGCTGCAGTGCTTATATATCAAGCACATGTAGCTACAAATTTAATAGCGACAGCGTTCCAGATATCAGAGCAGCTTGTGCTCGACGAGCTTTTTGCGCAGGGTGTTGCGGTTCAGGCCCAGCCAATCGGCGGCGCGCGACTGGTTGTTCTCCGCCTGCTGCATCACCACCTCCAGCAGGGGTTTCTCAACCAGGCGGACCACCATGTTGTACATGCCATCGGGCGTCTCACCGCCCAGGTCGCGAAAGTAGCCTTGCAGGCTTTCGCGCACGGATTCTTCAATGCTTTTCTTGCTCATGCAGCCAATCCCTCTTGTTCTTGTGTGTCGGCATCCACGCCGGTGGTGGCAGGCAGCCGGTCCATCTGCTGCGCAAGGGCATCCAGGTAGTCGGCCACGGCCTGCCACTGCGTGGTGCAGTCTTCTATCGTGTTGATGTGTTGCCGCAAGGCCTCGCCGCCGGGCAGCGCACGCAGGTACCAGGCAATGTGCTTGCGCGCACTGCGCACGCCGGTGAGCTCACCGTACAGGCGGTAATGGTCCTGCAGATGCTCCAGCAGCAGGCGCCGCAGCTCGGCCACCAACGGGGGCGCCAGGTGTTCGCCGGTGGCCAGGAAATGGCCCACCTCACGGAAAATCCAGGGCCGGCCCTGGGCGGCGCGGCCGATCATGAGGGCGTCCGCGCCCGTGGCGGCCAGCACATCGCGCGCCTTCTCGGGCGAAGTGATGTCGCCATTGGCCACCACCGGCACGCGCACGGCGGCCTTCACGGCGGCAATGGTGTCGTATTCGGCCTGGCCCTTGTAACCCTGCTCGCGCGTGCGGCCGTGCACCGTGAGCATCTGGATGCCAACGGCCTCGAACTGGCGTGCCAATGCAACCGCATTCTTGTGCTGCTGGCACCAGCCGGTGCGCATCTTGAGCGTAACGGGCACGTTGCGCGGCACGCAGGCCGCGACCACGGCGGCGGCAATTTCCACGGCCAGCGCCTCGTCCTGCATGAGCGCCGAGCCAGCCCATTTGTTGCACACCTTCTTGGCGGGGCAGCCCATGTTGATGTCGATGATCTGCGCGCCGCGGTCCACGTTGTACAGCGCGGCCTCGGCCATCATCTGCGCCTCGGTTCCGGCAATCTGCACGGCAATGGGCCCGGGCTCACCCTCGTGGTTGGCGCGGCGCGAGGTCTTGAGGCTGTTCCACAGGTCCTTGCGCGAGGTCACCATCTCGCTCACGGCATAGCCCGCGCCCAGCGCCTTGCACAGCTGGCGAAACGGCCGGTCCGTGACGCCCGCCATGGGGGCAACGAACAGGCGGTTCGCCAAAGGGATGTGGCCGATCTGCATGGGGAGGGGAGGAATGGGGGGTGCAGCGAATGCTGAAAAAGGAGGCGGGATTGTACCTGCTCAAAATTTCAGCAACCGAAATGCACGGACAGCGCCCTCCGTGGGCATCGGCCGGCTCTGTGCACGGCCTGATCCACCTCGGCCACCGCCCGCCCGGGCGCAGCCTTGCGGGTGCAATGCCCCCAAATGTCCCCGCCTGCAGCGCGAAAAGCCGCCGCCCTACACTTGCCGCCTATGGAAATCTGGATGCAACAGCTGCTCGAATGGCTGGCTTTGCCGCAGTTCGGACTGGGCACGGTCTTTGTCGTCTCGTTCATCTCGGCCACGCTGCTGCCACTGGGCTCGGAGCCGGCGGTGTTTGGCCTCATCAAGCTCAACCCCGACCTGTTCTGGCCTGCCATTGGCGTAGCCACCCTGGGCAACACCCTGGGCGGCGGCGTGAGCTGGTGGATGGGCCTGGGCGCGCACCGCGCATGGGATGCGGCACGGCGCCACCGGCGTGCCGGCTCCCCCCCAAGCGCCAATGCCAAACCGGCACGCGACCTCAGCCGCACCGAGCGCCGCGCGCGCATCTGGCTGCGCAAATGGGGGGCCAAAACCTGCCTGCTGAGCTGGCTGCCCGTGGTGGGCGATCCGCTGTGCGCCGTGGCAGGCTGGCTCAAGCTGCCGTTCTGGCATTGCCTGGCCTACATGGCGGTGGGCAAGTTCTTTCGCTACCTGCTCATGACGAGCGTGCTGCTGTATTTTATGCCCGGGCAACTGGCGATGTAACGGGCCGGTCTCGCTCGGTTGGCGGCAAGAGCACGTCCCAGTTCACCGGCCTGGTGGTGTCCACATGCACCGTGAGCGCCTCCTCGGCGGGCGAGAGCGGCTGGGCCGCCGCCCATTGCGCCTCCAGCACCTGCACCGAGGCCTCGGAGGCATCGCCGCCCGCCTGCTGGCGGCTGCGCACCCGCTCGCGCAGCACCGCGAGGGGCGCCTCGAACGACAGGATGCGGCAGAGCACCTGCGCCTGCGCCGCCAGGGCCATGAAGCGCTGGCGCATGGCAGGATTTAAAAAAGTGGCGTCCACCAGCACGGTGTGGCCCGCCTCCAGCGCCCAACGGGCCGCCTGCGCCAGGGCCTCGTGGGTGCGCTGCGAGGCCTCGGCCGTGTAGATGCCGCCGGGCACCGCTGCGCTCGACGCCTGCGGCGCCAGGCCAAACAACCGTTTGCGCTCTACATCGGCGCGCACGCGCACCACGCCGCGCTCGGCAATCAGGGCCTGCGACTGCGTGCTCTTGCCCGCGCCGGAGAAGCCATGGGCCAGCCACAGCTCAACCGTCCGGGGCTCTGTGAAGCGCAGCGCCAGGGCCAGATAGCGCTGCAGCTCCCGCAGGCTGGCGGCGCGCGCGTCGCCCCCACCCTCCCCCTCCACCTGCGCGAGCCGCAGGCCCGCCACACGGGCGCGCACCAGGGCCCGGTACACGCGGTAGTACAGCAGCACCTGCAGCCCGGCGTAATCGCCCGTGTGCTCCAGCCAGGCATTCAGAAAGCGCCAGGCCAGGTCGGCGCGGCCACGCGCCTCCAGGTCCATGGCCAGAAAGGCAATGTCGGCCACGCAGTCGATCCAGCGCAGCGCCGGGTTGAACTCGATCGCATCGAACAGCTGCGGCCGCCCGTCGATCAGCACCAGATTGGCCAGGTGCAGGTCGCCATGGCATTCGCGCACCCGCCCGGCCTGCAGGCGCTGCTGGAACACCGGCGCCAGCGCCGCGCCCTGCGTGGCGCACCACTGCGCCAGCTGCCGCAGCGCAGGCCCCAGCGCCGGCAAGGCCTGCGCCACCAACGGCTGCAGCGCCGCCAGGCAGTCCTGCACCGGTGCCACCACCGCCTGGGCGGTGCCCCAGCCCTGCTGCGGCGTGGCCACCGCCGCCCCGGCATGGAACTGCGCCACCTGCTGCGCCAGGGCGTCGATGTGGCTGGGCAGCAGGCGCTGCTGCTCCAGCAGATGGCTGAGCAGCGCCTCCTGCGCAAAGCGACGCATGCGCACGGCGGGCTCCGCGCCGGCCGGTGCCGTTTCAGCGGGCTGCAGCCGCAGGCTGCCTGCCTGGCCGCTCAACGCTACCAGACCCAGGTACAGGTCCGATGCGGTGCGGCAATTGATGCGCAGCTCCTCCTCGCAGGCGGCGCGCCGCAGCGCAAGGGTGCTGAAGTCCAGAAAATCCAGCTTCAGGGGCTTCTTGAACTTGTAGACAAAGTCGCCCGCCAGCAGCAGCCAGGAGATATGCGTTTCGATCCACTCCACGGTGCCGATGGGGTGGGCAAAGGCCGCGGGGCTTTGTTGCAACTGGCGCAGGCGCTGCTCGGCGGCGGCATAGGCGTCAACAAGGGATTCAGGGTGCATGGGCCAACGCTCCTTCAGGGGGTACGCACTTGGACGCGCGCACCATCGGTCAACGCAGCGGGCGGGTACACCACCACCTGCGCGCCCGCTTGCAACCCCTCTCTCACCCAGGCGTGGGTGCTGCCGCGCGCCTCCAGCACCACGGGCATGCGCCGCGCCCGGCCGCCATCGACCACGAACACCGCCATGCGCGGCGCGGCGGCCTCCCCCATGGGGGCCGCTGCCGGGGCGTCGCCGGCCGGCAGCGGGAACAATGCGCTCACGGGCACCAGGGCGGCGTCTGGCGCCTCGCGGGTGAGCACGCGCACCACCACGCGGTAGCCGTCGCCCAGCGCCGCCCATTGCGCGGGGGGACTGGTCAGGTCGATGAGCACATTCACCCGCTGCTCCTCCACACCCAGCGCCGACACCTTGGTGAACGCCGCCGGCTCCACGCTGCGCACGCGCCCCTGCAACACGCCGGGGCCGCCCCAGCGCTCGATGCGCACGGGGCTGCCCGCGCGCACCTGCAGCGCATCGGTGGACAAGAGCGGCGCCACCACGTCGAGCTGCGCGGTGTCGCCCACCTCAACCAGCACGGTGCCCAGCGCCACCATGCCCTCGCTGGCCTGGGCCACGCGCAGCACACGGCCGGACACGGGGGCCAATACCTCGAAGGCCTTGCCCGACGGGGCGCTGCCGGGGCGACGCACCACATCGAGCGCCGCGCGCGCCTGGGCCAGGTCGGCGCGGGCCACCTGCTGGTCCTGCACCGCGGCCTCGGTGTCTTTTGCAGCCGCCTGCAGCGCCAGGCGCTCGGCATCGAGCCGCGTGGGGGCCACAAAGCCCTGCTGGGCCAGCTGCTCGCTGCGGCGCAGGTCGTTGCGGGCCTGCTCCTGCGCCACGCGGCTGCGCTCGATGCGCACGGCAGCGCGCTGCACATTGGCCTGGGCCGCCGTGATCCGTGCCTGCTGCTCGCGCAGGCTGCGCTCGTCAAGAAGAGCGGGCATGGCGGGGGTGATGCGCGCCACCACGTCGCCCGCCTGCACCGCGTCGCCCTCGCGCAGCACGATGCGCGCAAGCCGCCCGGCCAGCGGCGCCGAGATGCTGTAGCGGTCGCGCAGGCGGGTTTTGGCATCCTCGTCGATGCCTGCCTCGAAGCGGCCCTGCACAACGCTCGCCACCTCCACCGGCACCGGCCGGGGCGCGAACGCCCAGGCCAGCAACGCCCCCAGCAGCAGCACCGCGCCGGCGCCCACCATCCATGTCTTCTTCTGCATCGCTGTTGTCCTTGTCCTGTCCGCTCTGGCTCATTCGCGCGTCTTGAGCGCACCCACCATGTCAAGCTGGTCGATCCGCCGCCGCACCACAAGGGCACTTGCCACGCCAGCTGCCACCACGCACAGCCCCGCCCAGGCATAGGTGCGCGCACTGATCACCACCGGGAAGAGAAACTGGTCGTTCTTGAGCAGCGTCACCACCAGGTGCACCAGTCCCCATCCCAGGGCCATACCCAGCGGCAGCGCCAGTGCGATGCCAATGGCCAGCTCGCCCAGCAGCAGCGCCGACACCTCGCCGCGTGTGAAGCCCAGCACGCGCAGGCTGGCCAGCTCCCAGGTGCGCTCGGCCAGAGCGATGCGCGCATTGTTGTAGACCACGCCCACGGCGATCACGGCCGCGAACAGCGTGAGGATGGTACTCATGATGCGCACATTGCGTGCGCTCACATCCTGCATGTTGCGCAGCAGCGTGGCCTTGCTGAAGGCAC
>Ga0116172_10002649_pt1 | contig 15413 bp, 12 predicted proteins | sample AD_UKC083_MetaG_FD_89799 | JGI IMG/M metagenome (GOLD analysis project Ga0116172, IMG submission 89799) | Active sludge microbial communities of municipal wastewater-treating anaerobic digesters from USA - AD_UKC083_MetaG | ecosystem: Engineered > Bioreactor > Anaerobic > Digestate | place: USA...
AAATGATTAAGGGAAGAATTCATATCCAAATCTCCTACGCATTTTCCCTCTACAACAGAAGAGCCAAAATCAACTACATTGCACCCTTCGGAAACATCCTCACCTTTTACAAGATTAGGAGTACCTGTGGATAAAACTAAAACATCACAATCAATTTTATCTCCACTTTTATAATCAAGGACGGTCTTAACATCAGCTCCCTTTCTTGACAAATAAAAAGAAATCGGCTTTCCTACTAAGTCTCCCTCCCCCACTACTACAGTTTTCAAATCTCTAAAGTTCAATCCGCAATAAGAAGAAAAATTTTCAAAAGCTCTCACAACCGGAGAGAGTTTTGAGAAATCCCCTGAATAAAACCTTTTTTTACCTTCTGTTGAAATTACATCAATATCTTTTTCAACCGGAATTAAATCTAAAGATTTATATAAACTTTTTCTTGGTAGCGGCAACTGGATTATTCCCCCGCTTACATTTTCATCAGATAAAATATGCTCTATAATTTTAAAAATTTCATCGTCTTTTTTAGATTCATCAATTTTCTCAACCTTGCATAAGATTCCGTACTTTTCACAAAGTTTAACTTTTAAATCTATGAATTTATTTGAAGATTCCTCATCTCCAACTTGGATAATTGATAATAATTTCCCAGCTCTGCAGCCTTCTGGCACAGCTTCGGATATATTTTTTTCGAGAATCTCTGACTGTGTTTTTGAATCAAATATTTGCACGTAATGATTATATCAGGGGGAAAAAGAAAAACCTCGCAATTGCGAGGTATAAGTTTGTCCCGATGTGTCGATCCACCAAGATCGGATCTCCGTTTGAGTTTAGGTGGGTACTTTAGCTTTATACTTGCGTAATAAGCATCTAAGTTCCCATCGAAGATCGAATGATGGAAGATTTACACGACCTTCGGTTTACCCGAGCACATCAGGTTTGCTCGTTTGAGCATTAATAAAATAATACCCACTTATAAAAAAATAGTCAAATAGACGGTGTCTGTATTTGCTTCTATAAAGCTAAATTAAAGCCCAATATTTTCATTGATATATCAACCAAAGGTCCGAGGATTTTTCCTGTGAATCCAAGAGCTATCATTATTATTAAAATATACATACTATATTTTTGAAACTCTATCCATTGAATAGCAAGCTTATTTGGCAAAAAACCAAATACTATTTTATTCCCGTCAAGAGGACCTAACGGAATCAGGTTGAAAAATCCTAACATCAAATTATATAAAACTAAGAAGTATAAGAAAAACCACAACATTCCTTCTACAACAAACAATCTTGATATCAAGGAGAGTAAACCAGCTAATATTAAATTAGACAAAGGTCCTGCCAAGGATATCAAGGCAGAATCTCTTTTTGGATTTTTTAGATTATGAGGATTAAAAGGTACGGGTCTTCCCCAACCAAAACCAACGAACAATAAAAAAAACGTCCCTATAGGATCAAGGTGAGCTTTTGGATTTATAGTTAACCTGCCCATATTTTTTGCTGTACTGTCCCCTAAATAATTGGACATAAATGCGTGTGAAAACTCGTGTATTGATATAGAAATTATTAGAGATACGGATATTAAAATAAAAAGTTCAGGATTTTGAAATAATAATTGAATCATATGTATTGAGAATTATACATTAGAATAAAAATTTTCTCTGAAAGTTCAATTTTTTATAAATAAGGTTGTTGAGAACAAATAAAAACCGTGTTAAAATGTGCGGCGTGAACAGGGTTAGTAAATTCGTAAAAGAATCTTTTGAGGAACTTAAAAAAGTACAGTTCCCAACTAAAAAAGAGGCCTTGAGACTGACCGGATACGTAATCGGTATAAGTCTTGTTACGGGTGTTCTGGTAACATTACTGGACTACCTTTTCAAAGAATTTTTAACCTTTATAATAACTAAATAAATATGGATGATACAAATAACAAACAAATAAATACCGATCAGGAAGAGACAACTAAAGATGAAGCATTAGATAACGAACAGGAATTAATTGAAAAAACGGAAGATGATGATTTAGACGAAGAAAACGTAATCGTTATAAATAAAAATGTTAGTGAAAGTGCTAACTGGTATGTTGTTCATACTTACTCGGGTCATGAAAGTAAGGTTGCACTCTCATTAAAAGAAAGGGTTGAAGCGGCAGGACATTCGGATAAAGTTTTTAAAATATTTTTGCCACATCAACAAAAAATAGTTGTCTCAGAAGGAAAGAAAAGATCAGTTGATGAGAAATTATTCCCGGGTTACCTGGTTGTTCTGATGGATATGAGTGACGATAGCTGGTATATTGTTAGGTCGACTCCAGGAGTGACCGGTTTTGTGGGAATGGGTTCGACTCCTACCCCATTACCAAAATCAGAAGTACTAACTCTTATGAAATTTGCTAAAATGGAGGCTCCCAAGTTCGAGGCGAAATTTAGACTAGGAGATTCAGTGAAGGTAAATGAAGGACCGTTCAAAGATTTCTTAGGGAAAGTTGACGAGGTTAATGAAGAACAAGGGAAAGTAAAAGTATTGGTTTCGGTTTTTGGAAGAGAAACACCGTTGGAATTATCTTTCACCCAAGTTTCTCAATTGTAAAAAATGGCAGTACAAGCAAAAAAAGGTAAAAAAATAAAAGCAATAGTAAAGTTAGCAGTTGATGCGGGTAAAGCTACTCCCGCCCCTCCTATCGGACCTGCGCTCGGACAACACGGAGTTCCTATAATGGATTTCTGTAAAGAGTTCAACGCCAGAACGACAAAGATGGAAGGTAATATTATCCCTGTGGTGTTAACTGTATACGAAGATAGGACTTTTACTTTTATAACAAAAACGCCCGTTTCGACACATTTAATTAAAAAGGCTTTAAAATTATCAAAAGGATCTGCCGTACCAAATAAGGACAAGGTAGGAAAACTGACCAAAGCACAGATTGAAGAAATTGCTAAGGAAAAAATGGCGGATCTTAATACTAAAGATATTGACCAAGCTATTAAAGTAATTACAGGGACAGCAAAGTCCATGGGAGTTGAGGTAGAAAAATGAACAAGCAAAAAGATATAAACGAATACCCAATTGAAGAGGCTTTGAAAAAAGTTAAGTCCGAATCCAAATCTAAGTTTGATGCCAGTATAGAAGTACACATAAATTTAGATGTAGACCCGAACAAACAGAACATCAGATTTTCCTTAAGCTTGCCGAACGGAACAGGAAAAACCAAAAAGATTGCGGTTCTATCTTCGGGTAAGGTTGAGGGTGCAGACATAAATCTTACAGAAGAGGATTTACCAAAAATAGAACAAGGAAAAATTAAACCCAATGTAGATTTTGAAGTTTTGATAACAGAACCAAGGTACATGCCTATGTTGGCAAAATACGCAAAAATATTAGGTCCTGCAGGAGTTATGCCTAATCCTAAAAACGGTACTGTTACAGAAGAATTATCAAAAGCCATCGCACAGTTTAAAAAAGGCAAGATGGAAATAAAAACCGAAAAGATGGCACCAATTATTCATACTATAATAGGAAAAGTCAGTTTTGATGACAAATCATTAGCAGATAACTATAAAGAATTGATAGGAGCCTTAAAAGCTAATAAACCCGCCAAAACAGTCCCTTTGTGGATAAAGAGCATATTTATCTCCTCTACCATGGGACCATCGGTAAAAGTTAAAGATTTAAACTAAATCTCCTTTAGACACACAGCTCAACACTTATTACGTAAATTTTATTGGATATCTTCTTATATTAAAGCATTAAAAAAATTACAACCCTATGTATATATCTATTTTATTTCCGAGTGTATAAAGAATTCCGTTTTCCATCTCAAACCTTTTTTCGGTGTCTAAGTTTCTATCTATGACAATAAAGTCGTAAATCAACGTGATGAAGTTAACGTGATAAGGCAGTATGTCAAAAACACCCCTGTCATTTTTCGACGTCACCGAAGAGGCTTCTCCTAAAAATAACTGTTCTTTCTTATTTTTTATTGACACCGTAATCTTGTCACTTATCGTGCCCTTTTTCGTCATTTTACATTTTCTTTCTCTATATCAGACGCTTTTCCAATAAACATGAACTTATCTTCTGATATATGGTCATATATCCCCTCAATAATATCTTTTACGTCTTTTACCGTATCTTGTACAGGAACGTACTCCCCTTTTCTTCCTGTTTGTTTTTCAGCGACAAAGAAACTTTGTGTCATATAGTTTTTTAATTTATTTGCTCTTTGATACAATACTCTGTCTTCTTCAGACAGTTCAGACTCACCAACTAATGAAACAATTCTTTCAAGTAATTCTGACTCCTTAAGTAATGATTTGGCGTTGTTTGCCACCATGTAGTGTAAGGGTGACACATTTTTAGGATTTAAAGCCCCTGAGTCCGATGCAAGTATATCTACAGCAGGAAGTCTCCCTTCTCTATAGGCGTCTCTAGAAAGAACTACTGAGGAATCTAAATAGCCAAACACAGCCTGCGCAGTCTGGTCAAACAAATCGTCCTCAGGAATATAGACTGCTTCGATTGTAGTAAGCACCTTATCCTTTTTTGACACAAGTCTTTCGTGTATCTCAGCAACCTGTGATGATAAAGTGGCTTGATACCCGTCCTCAGAAGGAATACTGTTCATTAGCAAACTAAGTTCGTTACCTGCTTGAGCAAACCTGTAAATATTGTCAATAAATAACAGTACATTTTTTCCCATATCGTCACGTAAATATTCAGCGATCCCTACCCCCGCATATGCGGTTAAAAATCTCACTGAGGCTTTTTCACCCATTTGTCCAAAAATCATAGATACATTTGGTAATACACCGCTATCTTTAAGTTCATCAAAAAGCTCCTGACCTTCTCTGGACCTCTCCCCAACTCCGCAGAAAACTGAAACGTTATTTCCTAAATCTTTATTAATAATATTATTTAAAATTTCAGTGAGAAGAACAGTTTTACCAACACCGGAACCACCAAACAAACCCACCTTACCCCCTTTTAAAAGAGGGGCGAACATATCAACAATCTTTATCCCTGTCTCGAGAAAATCCGTGTTTATTGTAGAATCATCATACGAAGGAGCAGACCCAAAAAGCTCTTTTCTTTTTTCGAATTCTATCTTACCCATACCATCAAGGTCGTTTCCAAAGATATCAATTACCCTACCCAGCATATTCTTGCCGACAGGAACTCCTATCTTCTCACCAGTTCTTAAAACTGAAGCACCCCTTACAAAATCAGATGATCCTGACAAATTGATACAATTAAATGTATTTATGCCTGAAGAATCAACAACCTGAAAAACAATATTATGATTGCTTTCAAGTTTTAATACTTCGTGTATAAAAGGCTTAGGATCATCAAGAAATTCAATTTCCACCACCACGTCTCTTATACTTACTATTCTTCCTTTAGATTCTTTCATCTCCATAGTGAACCTCCAAAAATTACGGACTGCATGCTTGAATTTAAATCTTTATGTTTAGCTTTTTTCATCTCTATGTCTGTATGTCTTATTTTGTCGCCAATATTTTCAGAAGCAATGTCCATACTAATCATTCTTGATGCAAACTTACTTAGGCAAGATTCAAAAACAACCTGCTCAAATATTAAAGATTCTATTTGTTTTTCGAAATGCTCTGCAACGCCCTCGACAGAAGGTTCAAATAAGAATCTATCATCGTAACTCTTAAGACTACTTTCGATTCTTTTTAACTCCACAGGAACCTCTGTTCTTGTGGCTACCTGAGATAGAACACTTCTAAAAGAACCGTGATAAACCACTACATTAGAATACTCAGTAACTTTTTCTATCAGTCTTTTAATTCCCGGTTCGTCTATTCCATTATCCATCATATCAAAGTAGGTGTGTTCCTTTTTTGTTCCTAAATTTTCATACATTCTCTGACCTACCTTTCCTACTATAAAAATGTCAGCGTCAGAGTTGATAGCATCCTTTTTAAATTTTTCAAATGTATTTACTATTATGTCTCCGTACATACCTGTATTGGAAGAAAGTAAGATGTAAACAGTTTTACCATTAGTGTTTAAAATCCTCTCTCTTTCCTTTCCTTTTAAAGATTTCCTATAAACTCTGTAAGCATATGATATATATGCAAAAGCTTCGTTTAAGCCTTTCATAAATTCTCTTCTTTCAAGAATAAATTTCTTAACCTTCCTCATTCTCAAAGCGGCAATTTCCTCATAAGATTCAACCATATTTAGAAAACTCTGTAAGTAGTCCAACTCATCTTTTATATTCTTTAGTGATTTCATTCTGTACCTCTATCCATATAATCAATTAAATCCTTATGAGACGCACTAACTTTACCTAACAAAGAATTAAAATCGGGAGATGTTGAAATAAGATTATTAACTTTTTCCTTAAAAGCAGGATCTTTGTCATATAAGGACTGGGCTTTCATTTTGTAAAACTTTATCTTTCCGGAAGTTTCTTCCTTTAAAATACCTGTCCAAACTAAGACAAACATTAATATTTGTACATCCATTGTATAGGTTTCTTCGTTTTCTTGATCAAACAGCTGATTAATTTTCTTACCCATATCAATAGTTGCTTTTATACCTTCGTTTATTTCAGCACCAAAGTGTATAAATCTCTCGGTCTTGCTGTGCAAAAATAAAAAGGTAGATAATTCACGATTTATACCCCATCTCACAGGTGTTTGGGTCTGACGACCAACTCTAGTAACAGATAAAAAATGGTTTATTGCGGGTCTTTTCCCCGCTTTAAAAATGGCGTTGTCAAAAAATATATGCCCATCAGTAATAGACATCAAGTTAGTTTGTATGTACCCAGTTATATCACCTTCAATAGAAGCCGCTACAGGTAGACAAGTAATTGAGGAGATTTTTCCATTCATATTAAAGTTTCCTGCTCTCTCAAGAAGTCTTGCATGAGCAAAGAAAATATCTCCCGGGTAAGAATCTCTACCAGGAAATTTCTTCGATAATAAGGAAACCTCTCTGTAATATTTAGCGTGAGCGGAAAGATCGTCAAGGACCAACAAAACGTCCCTTCCCTTGTCCCTAAAATATTCCGCAATGGTCATAGCTGTATAGGGTGTCAAATAAATATCCGCCAGCGGGTCCGAAGATGCTGAGCCAACTATAATTGTATTGTGACTTATGCCGTGTTTTTCAAAAAGGTTCTCCACCCTCCTCAAAGACTGTTTCTTCTTTGCGATACCTGCGTAAATACAAACAGTACCCATTTTTGCTTGGTACAGTATTGACTGTAAGGTGAAAGTAGTTTTACCTGTGTTTCTATCACCAATTACCAGCTCTCTCTGACCCCTCCCTAATGGGACTAACATATCAACGGTGGATACTCCTGTTTCCAAGGGTACTTTTATTCTCTCTCTAACATTAATAGGAGGAGGTGCAGAATTTATCTCCCTGTATTCTTCAATACCTACAATTACCTTATTATCATGTAATGAGGTGCACAACGGTCCGATGGCCTGACCTAATAACCCTTCCCCAACCGGCACTTTCAAAATCTCTCCGGATCTTGAGACTTTCTCACCAACTCTCACCGGCTCTTTGGAGAAATATAAAACTTCTACGTAATCTAATGACAAACCTACAACCATACCGGTACCGCCAGATTCGGAGTATACAATTTCGGAATAAACACAACCGGGGAGACCTCTGACATATACAACAGGATGGCTTACTTTTTCAACGAACCCTATTTCAGAGTTTTTATCCATACATTCTGAATATTTTTGTTTATAAGTATCTATTAATGACATCCTGTGTAGTTAAGTAACTTGTTACTTTCTTTCTCACCGTTAAATCTATGACATTACCTTCTATGTAGAATATAGCACCCGATTCTAAACTATCGACAGTGTCTACATCTATAATGAAATTCATACTGTCATATTTATTTTTGAGTGTAGAAATAACATTGCTAATAAATTCTGAGGAAGGTATAAAATTAATCTCGACTTTTACGACTGTGGAATTTTCTACCATTTCTCTGACCTCTCTCAATAATCTCATATCCGAGTCCCCGATTATTCCCGACGATAAGCCGGATATATTTTTGGCGAAATGATTAACCCAATCCGGCTTATTATCGCCGTAAATCGAAGACAACACCTCCCCTATATCTAAACCTCCAACATGATGGGATAAACCTTCAATTTGATCAAACAATCTTATAAAGTCATTTGCCCTTTGCTTAGTTTGTAAAATATTAAACAATTCTTGGGTTGTTGAAGCACTCATATTAAATTTCCTTATTTATTTTCAGACCTGATTTCTTAATCTCCCTGTCCAATAGATCCAAAATTAATTTTTCATGCTTTATCTGATCTAAATCCTGACCTATCACCTCACTATGTATGTTTGATAACAGCTCAAAAATCTTTTTGTTAAGGGATTCTACTTTGGACCTCTTATACTCTTTTATCTCAGCGTCTACTTTGGCATATTCAGATGTTATCTTTTCTTCAAGGGCATCCTGAGCCCCCATCGTTTCCTTTTTAACAACATCCTTAAGCTCGTCTACGCCTTGTATAGCCTCTTTTTTCATCGCTTCGGTAACTTCATAAAGAGTTCTAATATTTTCCTTTTTACCCTCCTCTATCGCAATCTTGTAGTTATCTAACAATTCTTCCGAGAGATTATCCAAAACCCTACTCTGCTTTTCATATATATCTTTAACACTATCTTCAAGCTTTTTTCTATTCTCTTTGGAGATTACATAGGTATTATCCAACAAACCCTGAGCTTTTATTTGTGCCCTGCCTAAAATTTTTAGCGAGTCGGCCCGGGCACGGTCTAAAATTTTCAACGCATCGCTATAAGCACTTTTTTCAACTTCGGTATCCCCGGTATCTGATTCTTTTTTATTTTTACTTCCCTTATCTTTGCGGATACTTTTTCCTAAATTTTTAAAGAAATCATTTTCAATATTCTCTTCATCATCAATATAAAATAACCAGTACCCAATAAGAATTAAGGGAACAACGAGAGAGATAAATACCAAAAAGGTATTGATATTAAAGTTGTCTAAACCGATAAGATAAACGGGCAGTTTTTCTTTCATGAAAATATTATAAACACACAATCATCTCTATTCAATGTTCTTATCAAATTAAATAGTCAGAATAAAATAAGCGGCGATTAAACCCATTGCCATAATTACAAAAGTAAGAACAAAATTAAAAAACATAACTTTTCTGATGGCTGTACCGGCTAATGGATTTCTACCCAAGGCCTCCACACTCGAGCCTGTAATTTTCCCGAATGAAGAAAAACCGATTACAAACGAAGCAAAAATTATCGCAATAGCTAAAAGGTATCTAAGAGCTTGCACAGGCGTCATAAAAGGAGATGTTAGACTATTTCTTATTATATCTAACAAGTTTCCGCTCAAACCCTTACCGAAAAACATCGTCTTTATGTCTAATAATACGTATATCTGTCCTATTTCATCATTATCAGAAGAAAATTCTTCCATGGCTACCCCCAGCACCTGACCATCCTCATTGGCTTTTACACCAACTCCGGGTATGTCAGAGCTTGTCACATAATCCCCTTCTTTTATAGATCCGTTTTTCGAAGAAACATTAAGCGGAACCTCCCCCATGGAAGTAACTAACTTTGACTCTTCCAGGTTTCTATCTACAAAAGATATTGAGGGGTTTTCTACTATAACCCCATATATTGCGGGATCTTGAAAAACATCGGTCAGAGAGTATTTACCCTCTTTATAACTCACAATATCGCCCGGATTTCCTTTGTTATCAACAACAGGAACCGTAACCGCATATTCATAAGACACTGCAAAACATTTATTTAGCAACGAAAAAGGCAGACTAATAAATAAAAATATGGATATTACAGAAAGCTTTTTAAAAATTTTGAGATTCGACATTAATACTAAGCGTAGACAATATTAATTATATAGTCAAGATAAGAGTTGTAAACATGGTCTTAGCTAAAATCTACTACCTTATTACCCGAGTACTACAGGTTCTACATATTTTAACTATCTATTAAATATTTGCGAGACAGAAAAATCTAAAAATTATCTTTTTTATTAGAAATTGTTAAATATTTTTACTTAAATTAAATAAGAAATCTTTGAAATATAATTTTAGAAATAAAAATTGTATACAAAAATTTAATCTGAAAATATATATTTGCAATAAAAATAATTACAAAATTACTAGCTGTTTTTTAGAATTAAGATTAATTCTGATGGGATAAATTAGATAATTTTTTACTACTTTCAAGCCACCAATTTTCATAAAGAGTATCTAAAATACTCAAATAATTTAATTACTTTGATTATGTTTTTATGATTGAAATGACACAGAGGTAAAAGATATTAAATTTCCTGTTCTGGAAAATATGCTTTATTTACAATAAATAACAAGGTTTGATTTCGTCTAAGTATATGAAAATTATACAATAAAAAACGCATCAACTATTTAATGAGTAATTTCATAATACAAAACCTTACTAATTGCTTTTATATAAATAAAATCTATTGACACGAAAGAAAAAATCATCTACCATTTTAATATGTTTACTAAACATTATTGTTACAATGTTTAGCAAAGTTTTTTGATGACTCTGCCTGCCCAAGATAAAAAACAACAGAATACTGAGTACACATTTCATAAAAATAACGTACTTAAAGTTTCAAACGCTGCAAAAATTTTGGGCATATCACCCTCGTCTCTTAGAAGATTTGAAGAGGAGGGACGTATTTCATCTTTCAGAGATCCCGGGAATGGGTACAGATATTATAGGTTAGACCTTATTAAGGAGTTAAAAAAAGAATTAGAGGAATCTAAAAATAATTTAAATAAAAAAAACAAAGTAGAGACATATTCAAAATATTATTCTCAAAAATCAGATGAACATATAAATACAACTTCCCAGGGTAAAATCGAAAGGCAAATTAACAAAAATAGTTTAAAACTAAAATCAGAAGTTAAATCAACAAAAAGAGATGAGAAATTAGTTGAAAAGGTAACCAAACCAAGAGAAACACCTTACAAAGAGAAAAATACAAGTATTGAAGATAAACAAATAATTAAAGACTTTGAAGATAGACTTACAGGACCTTTATTTAAAAAGACAAGATTCGCAGTAATTTTTCTAAGTATATTTTTTATTATTTCCTTAGGTCTAACTTTTCTATCATCTAAAGGGTTTTTACAAAAAATCGTTAACTCAGAAAATCTTTCTTCAATTCTTGGTTTAAAAACAAGACAGGAAAGAGAGACGAACATCTCGGAAGGAAGTAATTTCTCAAATGTACTAGCTGCAAGAACAAGAATTTCTGATTTTGTACAAAATTTTAATCTTCTAACTTTTTTTGGGCAAAGAGCTACTTTTGAAGAAGGACTTGACGTAACAGATATTAACTTCACCAACGAGGCATCCTTGAGTGGATTACTTGAAATAGATGACATAACTAAAAATACTCTTGAAGAGTCTCTCAGTATCGACGGCGATGTTGTGGGAACTAATATGTTGAGCACCGTAATAAAAGAAGGTGTCGTAGACGGTACAAAGTTAGCTCCGGAAATTGAATACGAAGGTAGTTTTGATTTTCTTGACGGTTCTCTCTTGGTAGACGGCACACCTGTTGAAGCAACAGCAGAGGAGATTAATATTTTGTCAGGAGTTCAATCTACTGCAGAGGAATTAAATTACTTATCAGGTATGACTGTTGAGAATGGCGGAATTCTATTCGGTGATGGAAATGCAATTTCACAAGACCCTTCAGGACTATATTGGGATACAACCACCGGAAGTTTAGAAATTGGGAATGGCTCAAATTATACAGGTTTTAGAGCACCCGATAATTTGGTATCAGATTTAATATATTCATTACCTTCACAATCAGGTTCTACTGAGTATGTTCTAGCAATCCACGATAACAACACTTTGGAATGGCGAGACGTTACAAGTTTAGGCGGAGCCGGAGACATAACAGATGTTGGCTCCATGACAACGGGCGCGGCGTTTAACAGTTCTTCGGCCAGTGGACAGTGGCTCGGGCTGGGAAGTACTGCCGGAAGAATTCAGTTTAATGACGATGTTAATGATTCCATAAATGTTCTAGGAGGCAGGTTGGGAGTCGGCACATCTTCCCCATCATACGATGTAGATGTTTTGGGAACTATTCAAGCACAAAATCTTAGATTAACAAATTTACAAACGAGTACGGACGTTTTTGCATTAATGATAGAAAATGACGAGGTAATGGTTAGAGATATAGGTAATCTAATACTACCCACCGGTGGTGAGGGACAAATGATATACAACAATGGCGGTACGTGGACAGCTTTCAGCGGAATGACATGGAATGACACAAATAATTACTTGGGGATTGGGACTATTAACCCGGGGTATAAACTGGATGTTGTAGGATCAGCCAACGTCGGATCGCTGTACATTTCAGGAACTCAGATCCAATCAACTGCATACGAATTGAACCTTTTGCACGGGCTTACGGGGGCCCTCCTTGATTCAAGCACTATTCATCTTTACGCCACTACAGGAGTAAATGCAGGACAGGGATTAATCGGAGGCGGAACAACAGGAATCTTAACAGTAGATATTGGTGCCGGAGACGGTATCGTTGTTAACCCTGATAATATTTCTATTGACATAATTACATCAGGATCCACAACTAGCACAGCATCAAATTCAGGGCTTGAATTGACTTCCGAAGGTTTAAGAATGCTCGGGGGTTGTGATAATTACGAAGTTTTAGTATGGAATGAAGGAAGCCAGTTATGGGAATGTCAATCACCTTCATCTATAGGAGGTGTTGTTTCAGGATCGGGAGTTTCAGGTCAAGTATCTTTTTATATAGACACATTTGAACAATCCGGTTCAAACAATTTCTTCTGGGATATTTCTGAATCACAACTTGGTATTGGTACAAGTGATCCTGATTACACACTTCATGTAAATGGATCGGGTCTACTGGGAACAGTTCTTTTAAGTGGTAGTGGAAACAGCATAGGAATTGAAACAGACAGTAATTTAATAACTCTTTCAAATGATTTGGTAAATATTGAAGGTAATCTAACAACAACAGGATACATTACTGCAGCATCCGCAGTTAATACAATAAATGGTCTTGTGATAAACAGTGGGAATATAACAACAGGAGTATGGCAGGGTTCAACAATAACAGTACCTTACGGTGGTACAGGTGCAACCTCATTAACAGATCATGGAGTTCTAATTGGTTCAGGTGTTGGTTCAATAACCGCTGTTGAACCCGGAACTGATGGTCAAGTCTTTTTAGGTATAAGCGGAGATGATCCCATATTCAGATCTCTCGGAGGTGATATCGCCTCGATATCAGTTGCAGGTACAGGACCTGCTCTTGTGACATTTGCTAACACAACCGTTGTGGCAGGGTCTTACGGAGCCTCAAACCTAATACCTCAAATAACAGTAGATTCAAAAGGTAGATTAACTAGTGTGTCAGAAATTGACCTATCATTATATCTCTTACCTATGGGAACAGAAGGACAATTAATATACAATAACGCTGGGATTTGGACTCCTTTCAGTGGTATTTTTTGGGACGACACTGATAATGACTTAGGAATTGGAACTGTTAATCCGGAATATGATCTGGACGTCTCTGGTTCAATCAATACTGTTAGTTTATTCCTCTCAGGAAACCTTGTTACAGCAGATGCATCTGAATTAAACGTTTTGGATGGAATTTTAGCATCTACAAGTGAACTAAATATCTTAGATAATGCAATTATTAGTACAGATGAATTGAATCTTTTATACGGCAGAGATGGGGATCTTTTAGATTCTATAAATGCAGGGTCTTATGTTGTAACTAGAATAATAGCCGGATTAGGTCTAACTCAATCTAACACCGGCCCGGGGGAAACAACTCTAAACATAGGTCAGGGAGATGGGATTGAGGTAACGGCAGATGCGATTGCAGTGAAATTAGCGGAAGCAGAGACTACGTCTTCAACCTCCTCCCCATCGGGGTTAGAAATTACACCTTCGGGATTACGTATGTTGGGGGGCTGTTTAAACGACCAAGTCCTGTCCTGGGATGAAATCACTCAAACTTGGTTTTGCGCGTACCCATCAAGCTTAGGTGGTGTTGTATCAGGTTCAGGTGTAGCCGGCCAGGTATCATTTTATACAGATACATATGAACAATCAGGTTCAGATAATCTATTCTGGGATATTGCAAATTCAAGACTTGGAATTGGAACTACTTCTCCAACTCAAGCCTTAGAAGTTACAGGCTCAGGTTTAATCGGTGGAGTACTTTTAAATAACAGTGGGGATATAGGATTTGGAACAACTGATCCTGACCTCATATCCTTAGCATCAGGTGAAGTAACAATAAATGGTAACTTAATATCAACAGGTGCTATCACTGCTCCATCATCGGTAAACACAATAAATGGAATAGTAATAGATTCGGGGAGTATAACAACAGGATCATGGAATGGAAGTGTAGTTGAAGTCTCATATGGCGGTACAGGAACAGACACATTAACAGAACATGGGATTGTTGTAGGTTCAGGAACTAATGCTTTAAGAACACTTGGACTTGGAACGGATGGACAAATACTTTTAGGGGTTTCGGGTAGTGATCCTTCATTTGAAACACTCTCGGGGGACGCAACTATCTCAAATACAGGAGTCTTAACACTTTCATCAACAAGTGTAACCCCGGGAACTTATGGTTCTTCAATCTATATACCTCAAATAACAGTAGATGAAAAAGGAAGATTAACAAGTGCCTCAAATATAGATATCACATCATATCTTTTACCTGTAGGGGCCCAAGGTCAAATGATATACAACAACTCAGGTACTTGGGTAGCATTTGATTCCATGTACTGGGATGATGGATCTTTATCACTTGGTATTGGAACAACAAACCCTCAATCAACTCTTGATGTTAATGGAGACATTTCATCAACAAGTATATTTACCACTACCCTTTATCTATCAGGTACTCAAGTTTTAGCAAATGCAGATGAAATAAATATATTAAACGGTGCACTCTTATCAACAAGTGAGCTAAATGTATTAAATGGAATTTTAGCATCAACTTCTGAGCTAAACGTACTAAATGGGATCTTAGCTTCAACTTCTGAGCTTAACCTTCTTGCCGGAAGAAGCGGAACTTTAATTGATTCACTTAATGCAGGGTCCTTTGTCATAACATCAATAACAGCAGGTTCAGGATTATCCATATCATCAACAGGTCCGGGAGATGTAACACTAAACATTGGAGCAGGAGATGCAATTGAACTTTTAGATGATTCAATTAATGTAAAACTGGCAGGAATTGAGACAACATCTTCTTCATCTTCTCCATCAGGACTTGAGATAACGTCAAGTGGTCTAAGACTTCTTG
>Ga0116172_10002652_pt1 | contig 15379 bp, 9 predicted proteins | sample AD_UKC083_MetaG_FD_89799 | JGI IMG/M metagenome (GOLD analysis project Ga0116172, IMG submission 89799) | Active sludge microbial communities of municipal wastewater-treating anaerobic digesters from USA - AD_UKC083_MetaG | ecosystem: Engineered > Bioreactor > Anaerobic > Digestate | place: USA...
AGCGGTGATTATATAAACTATCTGCGTTTCGGCAACCAGCTCTTCCTGCCCCAATACGCTGGAGAGGCTTACGCCGGTCTGAACAAACAAGCACTTTCGAAGTACAGGGAGGCTGGGATGAGTGAGATCATCCCGGTCAATGAGATTTTTATCAACCAACTTGCCCAGGAAGGCGGAGTGATGAACTGCGCGTCGTGGGTGTACTAGATAATAAGGAGCAAAAAATGGGTGACATGATCGATATCGAGTTCTTTCAAGCCTACTTGACTAGATTAGAACAAAAAAGGATTAGATTCTCAACAAAATACGGAGACAAGAAGCCATTCGCCGAGGACACTATAGCCAGCGAGTTTGCAGAGCAGATACTCCTCGAACATCAGGCTAATAATGGATTAACGCTTGAAACTGAAGTACACAATGAACCTATTCAACCAAACATAGGTCGGTTTTTTTGGATTGATATGATTATCAAGGATAACAATAATCCAGTTTTTGTTGCCGAATTCAAATTCAAGTGGAATAGAGGTAAATACTCACAGAGATTTGGGCGATGCATGAAGGATCTTATTAAATTGCACATTTATAGGCATTTATATGACCCAGCCAACTGCCAGATTGGCTTAATACTTGTATGGAATGGAGATATGGAGAATAGTATTTACAATGTTGCAGATGCTCAAGTCTATAATGGGCTTTTTGCTGGTCCAGTCGTCCAATTCAATATTGTGAATAATGACTATAATGCGACCTTTAGGCAATCTTATGAGAGGTTGGTGAATAACCTGCAGGCACAACTAATCATTCAAGACCACCCTACTCTTTCCTATTCTATTCAACATGTTCACAATGTTGGACAAGACCTACATCTAAGGTTTCTACGCTTAATATAACGAGTCTGTTCAAAGTTTACATAAGAAAAATGAATCCTACTTAGAGCATACAGAGGCTTTAGTATTTCAGTGTCTGTCACAAATCAACACTTACTGTGTAGAATGGTAGTTTGCAAGCACTAATATAATGACGGTCACATTATCAAACCCGCCCTTGTCCAGAGCCTTTCTGACAAGGGCGGTTGTTTTATCTTCAACGCTGCTCTCGGACCTCAGGATTCTGGCGATGGAGATATCACCCAGCATATCTGTGAGCCCGTCGGTGCAGAGCAGGCAAAGGTCGCCGCTCTGCAGTTCCAGCTCAAAGAGGTCAATCCTGGGATCGGCTTCAAAGCCCAGAGCATTGCTGATGATGTGTTTATAGGGATGGCGGCGCAGTTCGGAGCTGGGGATTTCGCCCTGCTCATACATCTCCTGTACCAGGGAGTGGTCCACGGTGATCTGACGGAGCGAAGATCCCCGCAACAGATACATACGGCTGTCTCCCAGATTGGCGATCAGGGCATGGCTGCCTTTTAGCAGCAGGGCAACCAGGGTGGTAGCCATGCCTCTGTGCTGAGGATGGGCCAGGACATGCGAAAAAATCTCGTCATTGGCCTCATTGATGAAGGTGCACAGGCGCTCTCTGTCAGACAGCTCCAGGTGGGCTTCGGAATACCATTTGGTCATCAAGTGGGAGCTGGTAAGCCGGCTGGCTACGTCGCCGGCGGCATGGCCTCCCACTCCGTCGCAGACGATATAGAGCTGGCCAAAGCGCTCCAGTTGCTCTGCTGTGAGCTCAAATCCCGGAGCGCCTGGATGGGCAAAGCTATCCTGATTGGATTTTCTGAGCTTTCCGGTATCGGTCATAGCCGCGTAGATCATAGTATCTCCTTTTTGTGGTGGCCGTCTCTCCCCGTTGGGAAGAGACGGCCGGGTTCAGATCCTGTGAAAGATCGTGATATCTGTATCACTGGCTTCAGAGCTTGTGCGAAAAAGCCCAGAGCGGAGAATCAGCAGCGCTCAGTTGGAGTTCAAGCAGCCAGGAAAAAGCGTTAAATGACAACGAGTTTGCTGGCTGTTTGGACTTCAACCAGCATACCGAAGGGGAGATTGCTCCTGCGCGTGCTGCTTGAAGTCCAAAGCGCCATTAGACATAGAGATAAACATGAGACTTATCCCGGCGCTTTGAACTCCAAGTCGGTCATTTTCGCACAAGCTCTTCAGCTGGTAGTTGTGCCGGCTTTAGCCGGTACCATGCACGATAGGTTAGATGACCTTAATCGATAGCCATGAAAGCAAATATGGCTTTAGCACGCACCGACTGAAGTCAGTGCAACTACCGACTAAAGTCAGTGTTACTTCTAGCACAACATCACCAGCACGGCTTAGGCGCAGAAACCTATTCTGGGCCGGGCTTCTTCCCGACGGGACCAGGGGTCCTCAAGATTGGCGTAGCGGACCAGGTCATCCATGCTGAGGCGCTTGCGATCGCCGCTGCGGGTGATGGCCTCGTTGCAGGCATTCAGCACGATTGTCCAGATCTGGCCACCGCTGAGAGTATAAGTGCGGGCCAGATATTCGCAATCGATGTCTTCGGCACCGGGGATGGTGGCCGGCAGGTGCATCTTCCAGATGCGGAGACGGCACTCGTAATCCGGCCTCTGCAGCTCGATCTTGATATCGAAGCGGCGAAAATAGGCTTCATCGATGTTCTCAACGAGGTTGGTGGTGAGCACCAGAATCCCGGGAAAGGTCTCCATTTCTTCCAGGAAGATGTTTTGCAGGGAGTTTTCCACCTCGGAACAGTTCCCGTCCACACTGGACCTCCTGTGAATGATCTGATCAGCCTCGTTGAGCAAAAACACGGGCGGATTGGGGTTGGATTCCACCATTTCGCGCATCACGCGGAAGGCCTCGCGCAGGATCCTTTGGGAGGACCCATAGTATTTGTTGCGCAGTTTGCTGGCATCGATGCTGAAGAGCTGTTTGCCCAGCGCGTTGGCGATAGCTCCGGCGGTGAAGGTCTTGCCCGTCCCGGGACTTCCATACAGAAATATGGAAGTGCCTTTGGTCTTGGAAGCGGCGTTCCGGGTCATCGGCAGAGCGATTCCCCAGGCGCTCAGATCGGTATCGCCGGTATCCGCGAAGCGCTTGATCGAGGCCTCGATGAGGTCTTTATTGGCCTTGGGCAGGATCAGGTCTTCGATGCTCTGCCGGGCATTTACCTCGGTGAGAAAGGAGGCCAGGCTCTCTTCATCGTCGTCATCCAGGCTCATTTCCGCTTCGGAATCGGGCTTCAGCTTGAGTCTGTCGGTCAGCGCCGCTGTGGGTTCCAGATAGCTGTCATCTTCCATAAACCCGCGGCCCTTTTTGATCTCCAGTCCCAGTCTGGCCAGGATCGGTTCCAGCTCCAGCCGGTTGGTCAGACGGGCCCGGGAAGCCTGATCGGCAGAGATCAGGTTCACCAGCATGTTCCAGGAAGTGCGGCGGTGCAGCAGACTGTCGAGATAGAACCAGACAATCATACCAAGTTCCGCTTCGTCGGCTGCAGTTTCTTTCAAACAGCCGATCAGAGGCAGGTCCTGTGACGTGTTTTCCAGCTTGGCTTTCAGGGGAGAGAGCAGGTCCCGATACATCCGCAGGTCGGTATGCGGACATCGGCCCCGGTCGGATTTGAGCTCCGGGTAGTGCTGAAGGAGCATCTGACGGGCATAGACCAGATCGCGGTCCATATCCCGTTTGCTCGTCCAGCCTTTGTCAAGCAGAGCGGCAATTTTGGCGGAGGGATCACTATTGAGCAGAGCATAGTTAAAACGGCTGTGCAGCCGGAACTCGCCCTCGATCAGAGTAAGCAGATTGCAGCTGTGATGGGCGTCGTAGCCGTCCTCGTTATAGAGCACTTCCTTATCCAGCAGTCCCGCGATAAACTGCAGAGACCCCGTCAGGTCCTCTTTTTCCAGGCTGGTCCAGGAGATCAGGTCATCCCAGGACTGGCATCTGGAGCTTCCATGCACGGCGCAATTCCACAGGTAGGCAACTGCAAGCACCTCATCATCGGTCAAGCTGTAGGGCAGGAGGCTGGGGTGCCGGCGAAGCTGGCTGAGACTGGCTGCCAGTTTGGCATTGGAAGGCGCGGGTTTGACCCTGGTGGAACGCGCTTTACGATGCCGGGAAGGAAGGCTGTGATCCAGGTCCTCCACAAAATCATACATCTCCATATCATCCAGACATTCGATCCCATCCAGGGAGGAGCGTCGGGAACCCCTTCTGGTGCTCCTTTTTTCTTCCATGCAAGCACAGATTGCTTGCAAAATATTGGCGGGCTGTAACTTGATCTTTGTCATCGAGCACTCCTTATTGGCATTCATGGGTTGATTAATCATATTTCACACTACTAACTTCAGCACTATAACACAAAAAAGTGAATTTGGGAAAAAAAAGTTTGGGTTTTTGACTGGGGGGTGTTGACAAATTTCCACACAAACGTTACATGCATCCCAGATATACCAGTTTTCCGTTAGAATTCGCTTTTAATGGCATATGCTCGAACTCTGTGGTCCAGTGTGACAAAACTCCTGACCGCTTCGAGGAAAGGTCAATATTAACAGGAACGGATTCCGATGCTACATGAAGTTGCTATGAGGTCCGCGTAATGCCGCGTTCCGATTCGACAAAGCACCCAGCCTTCCTGATTGACTTGATCGAATGCATCCCACGCAAACGAGGACATTTTCGGCTCCATCAGAGATAGCCGGAAAACGGGCATCGACCGGAGTGGAATCCGAAAGATTATGACATTGACTCTAAAGTATATTGCGCGCCCTCATGGTCCTCATCAGCGGCCTTTTTCAGCCAGGAAACGGCTTCTTGGACGTCCTTGCCGATCCCTTCCCCATCCAGATAGCAGCGCCCCAGAGCACACATGCTGGCAGGATAACCTGCTTGCGTGGCCTGGCGCAGATACTTCACTGCCAGTGGGAGATTCTTGGTGATGCCTTTCATGAAGCGGGGCAGGAAGTACGCATCTTTGTCGTCCTCGATCCATACTTCGCAGTCATTGCGGGGAGCCCCGTAAATCTTCGGATTCCAATAATATTCATCCATCAAGGCTTCTCCGATTATGGCACAATCAACTGGGGTCTCATGCCCGTCAAACAGGCAAAGCACTTTTTCGGCGATACTCCTGTCCGTGTGAATATCGGAACAATGAGAGTAAATCTTTGCCAGAAGCAGCCTGGCATTGGTGAAGCCCTGATAAGAGGCCAGCCTTAACCAACTTATCGCTTCAAACCAGGTATGTTCAAGCTGATCGTTGTGAAACTTGCCCCAGTATTCAAATATCATGGGGGATCCGTATTCTTCCCAGATTTCTACGGAATCGTGTTTGAACTTGCCGTAGTAATACTGCGCTCTGGCGTCACCCCTTTCCGCGTGGCTTTGAATCACCTCTATGGCAAAGATTTGCTCGAGCTCTTTAGCAAAAGGCAGATGGATCAGCTCTTCTTCAGACAGGACCATCCTCTGATGATAGGCTTTCATTGATTTCAACGCTAAAATGCCCTGCGGATCACCTTGTTCAGCGGCCTTGATCCACCAATACTCAGCCTGATTGGCATCCCGATCTATGCCAATGCCAAGGAAAAACAGGTGTCCAAGCTCAAGTTGGGCGCGTGATTCTCCCTTGAGGGCCGCTTCCCGGAGCCATTTGAACGCTTCTATGTAATCGGGTTCCAGCCCCCAGCCGAATTCATAACAGAGGCCCAGGTTGTATTGGGAAGCAAGATTGCCTGCTTTGGCCGATCTGAGCAGACGGGAAGCTTTAGCTGACAGCTCATGCCTGTGGATGAAAGCCGCGGCGCCAACATGGACGTTTCGGGCTAATCTGCGCATCCACTTGAACTTCTCCAGGTCATCATCAAAGTCAAATCTACTAAAATCGTCTTCATTGCCCCAGTAGAAGTTCATGTAAGCGCCCGCCATAAACCACTTGCGGCGCTGCTCTGCATTGTCACTCCGGATAGCCAGGTATGACTGGGCAATCATGTGACCGTGCATCGCGGCCCCGGCACTGTGCGTATTCGCATCTTCATGGCTAAGTCCAAGGGTATCATGATGGTCGGCTAACATGAATTGGGCTTCTCTGTGTCCCTGGGTGGCGGCTTTGAGCAGCCATTTGTACGCGGGTTTTTGATCAAATGGGTTATCATACGAAGCCATACTTCCGATCTTATACTGAGCATGAGCGTTTCCGGCTTCCGCCGCTTTGAGATACAGCGAGCGGATGTCCTCTTTCCCAATCAGATTCTGAAGGTTAACACATCCCTGGCAGATCTCATATCCCCTGGCAAGTTCATAAATGGCTTGAAGATCCCCGGCAGCTATCCTCTCTTCCAACTGCTTAACTGCCTGGTTGAAGAAGTCCTGCCTGAGGGGATGCTGACTCCCGGCTTGAGTGACCCAAATGAAAGTCCCACGCGGATCTCCGTGATCTGTGGCCAGTTCGTACCATTTGTCTGATTCAGCGTGATCTGCCTGAACCCCATACCCATACTTACTGAGCCAGGCAAGCTCAGTCATGGCTGCCGGTTCACCGGCTACGGCTCTTGTTCTGGTATGTTCGTAATGCTTTTTCAGGTTGAAAGTTCCCTGATAAGCTCCTCCGTTACTGTGCTGCCAGTCGATTGAGCACTGATCCAGATCTTCCCAGTTATCAAAAACACTGTATCCAATCACTTCCAATGCCAGTCTGGCATTCTCGCTGCCTTTATCGGCAGCCTTAGCGAGCCACTTGAAAGCCGCTTCTTCCTCACGTTCGCATCCCTCCCCGAACCAGAGACATTCGGCAAGCTCAAAAGCTGCTTCTCTATGGCCAAGATCCGCAGCCCGTTTGTAGCAGTAGCAGGCCAGGTCATGGTTGATAGCCAGGCTGATCCCACTCTGGAAGTGTCTGCCCAGCAGATACATCAGTTCCGGGTCTCTTAACTCCCCAATGGCGCTTTGCCAGTCGATCAGGGGCAGCAGTTCACTGGATGCCATGGCATCTAAGGCCGCTCTCAGGCCACCCAGGACGGCTTTGCTCAGCCAGACCGCCGCCAACTGCTCATCCCGCGGGACGCCGTCTCCGGTCAGATACTTCATCCCGGCAGCGTATTGAAGCTCAGGATCTCCCTGAAGATCTTTAGAGTCCTCCGGGTGGGGGTGGTCATCACTTGGATGAGACGGTGCGTCCTTGCCGTTTGCAGTAGAACAGAGCAGGGCCAGCAGGAAGAAGATGCCGGGGATTGTGATCAGGATCATAAGGTGCTCCCATTGGATGTAAGAATTATCATGGTTGTAACTGGTAACTTCATCAAGGTTATAAAATCAGGCTTTGAACCTTTTAGCATCAAGACTACGCTATAAGCCACTTCTACTCCCCTAAGTGATAATGACAGATATTAGATAATCGGGATAGCTTGTCTGTCAAGCGAAATCTTACCACGTAAAGACCGATCATGAGACGGTCTAAGTGCAAATTGACAACGATAAATGCAAATTACGTAATTAAATCCACAAACAGGCAATCGTAATACAACTCTACTCACTCTTTCCAAGATCAGGTTTGGCACTTGATGACAGGCTTTCTGCAAGCCTCCAAAATAATCTGATAAAATCCGCCTCCAGAGGTTATAATAGATATAGAGGAAAATAATGGAGGTGTTAAAATGAGTGTTTTGGGAAGAGAGCTTGAGAGGATACACGTGTTAAAGCCCCGGGATACCGAGAGCGAGTGGGCTCCAGATATGGATGAAGAGGATGAAGCCACAGAGGGCCGGAAGGTAACCGCTGATGAAAATACGTCAACAGCCGGAGAGTTGAGAGCCGGCATTACCCGCATTGAGAAGTTGATATCGAGGAACCCCCTGTTGGAGGCTTATCAGTTTGATCAGGATGAGTTTCTGATGATCGCGGAGATCTTCCATAAGGCTGTCCAGCATGGAGACCTGGACTTCAACATGAAAGATATCTGTGAGATGCTGCCCAATCAAAAGGGAGGGCCGGAAGGACGCCTGGGCATCGTGGTGAACCTGATCGACCGCGAGATACTCACCGCACCGTGTCTGCGGGATCATGATTTCCATTATGACCCGCGGTCGCTGTACAGCACCTATCTGCGCCTCAACGGTTTGCTGTGGAATCTGATCCTGGGCAAAGACCCGCTACGGCATGCCGGCAGGATCTTTAGCAAAGCGAAGTCAGGGGATGCCGTTGATGCCTTATTGAAGATGATCGACGGGTTTTATCTCCACTATCCCGAATTGAATGACAACAGCATGGCAGAAGCCGGAGTCTGCTTTGGCAGAAGCGTGAACACAGCCCTGGATGCAGTTATCGGCAAGCTTGATGAGGCAAATTGTCCCGCCTGGAGGTCGTTCAAAGCTAAATACAGACTCAGCCGCTTCTGGTTGAAATGCCTGCTGCTGATACATTACCACAACCGGTATCGGGATACCGAGCCTGCTCCGGAAGCCATAGCTTCACTTCTGGCAAAGAACTGCCAGGAACGCCTGAAGTATATAGCCCTGCTTGGCAGGCACAATGTCCTTGCCCAGAAAGGTTTGCTCAACCCCAGAATACCCGGCTGTTCAAGCTATCAAATGGAACTGAGTGATACAGCCATAAACAATCTGCATGCCGGGACACAGGTTGCCGGCACCCAGTCCGGCATAGCAGACCAGCTTCTGGACAGATCTTCCTATCTGAGCCGCATAAGTCCCGCTCAGACCCTGGACCAGTTGATTGTGGACAGCCAGACGAAGAGCATCCTCGTTTCGGTGATCAACAGACTGAAGAATCCCCGCCAGGAAAGCTTTGCGACCTGGGGCCTGGTCGGTGCCTCCCTATCCAATGATACTGCCATCCAGCATGGCTGCAACATCCTGCTGCATGGTGTGCCGGGTACGGGTAAGACCTTTATCGCGGGTGTGCTTGCCAATGAGCTGAAGCGTTACCTGATCCAGATCAACGCCGGTTCCATCCGGGGTATGTTTTACGGGCAGACGGAAAAGCAGGCCCGGGAGCTGTTTCAGGAAATGAGAGCGCTGGCAAAGCAGATCTCTCCGGTATTTCTGTTGAATGAAGGAGACCAACTGATCCACCAGAGGATGGAATCGGCAGTGAGATCGGTGGATCATGCGGAAAACACCATCCAGAGCATTTTTCTGGAAGAGATGGAAAGCTTCCCGGGGATCATTATCGTGACCACCAATCTCTGCGCGGAGATGGACATCGCTATGTCCCGGCGTTTCCACTACAAGCTGGAGATCAGGATACCGGACCGGGAAGCCAGAATGGCCCTCTGGCAGCTTCATCTGCCTGACAGCATTCCGGGAGCAGGATTTATCCCCTTGGAAGGTTTGGCGAAGGATTTCCATTTCACGGGAGGGCAGATCAGCCTGGTGGTGCAGAACGCCTGCCATGAGGCATTTATGCGGGGAAAAGGGGCCAGACTGACCCTGGATGACCTCTACAGATATGCCAGATTGGAAAGCGGCAGCAGTTTTGAACAACGCAAACAGCCCCTGGGCTTTGCTTGCTGATCCCAAACATACTTACAGAAGGAGGAAACATGAAAGAGAATAACGGCTATTCAAACCTCACCGTTGATGGAGATACCATCCAGATCTATGTTGATGATGTGATTGTGACAGGCACAATAATCCAGCGGCATAAACGAAGTATCGGAGTCGAGATTACGGACCCTTATAGCGGGATTTCAGAGAGCTCCGGGTCGATCCCGCTACTTGGTTTGCAATTCCACAACTACGAGGGTAAAGAGGGCGATCAAAGAGCCGCGGCTATCCTTTGTGACCTATACAGCTTTTGTTTGTATGCAGAGGCTCATCGGGAAAGGCTGCTGGCAGCTTTGGCGGATTACAGGTTCAAGAGAATCTATGCCAAACACTTCAGCGCCGAGGCGGTTGAACTTCAACAGCGCATCAACGAGTCTCTGCAGAAGTATCTGGATCTGAGAGAAGAGCTGAAGGCAGGCTCAATCGACAACCTTGAGTATCAGCGCAGAGTCGGGCCCCTGGCGAAGGAGATCAAACACCTGGGCCATGAGTCCGAAGTCGATCTTGACGCCATCTTCGATGAGTGCTTCTGTCGTTTCAGAGACACAGCATTATGGGAGCTAAACCGGGAGACGGTGATTACATATCTCGAGAGGATGAGAAATAGCGGTGCTGAGGATGCAGATGAGTAGCTGAAAATCTGACTCGGGGGTGGGCATTGGTAGTGTTTGAGGCCAATGCACACACCCCATAATGATGCAGCAACTAATGTGGATGTAGTCTATACCGCTCCCGGGGCTGGTGAACTCGCGTATCTGGCGATCAGGTCCTCAAACAACTCAGGTTTCTTTGGCATCCCTGGACGCCTGGTCATTGTTTTCTTCCCATTTTGTTTAGCTCCAGATTTGTTTGTGGTTGTTATATGATGCTGCTCGATTCTTGGTAAAATCGGTTGCTACTGGCGTTCATATCTTTGTTAGATCTGTGGTCGCTGTCCCATTGTCTTTTATTCCTTTCCCGCAGCAGTTGCAGCAGTTCGTCGGGCCCGAACAGCACCCGGCAACGGGTTGAGCCCCAGCGCCTGTAGGCCGGACCCTGCATCCTGCAGCCGGCGATCCTCGAGCCGGGCAGGGCCAGGGGCCCGTGCTCCTCGAAGTCCGGCCACATTCCACTCTCAATGATCCAGTCGGTATAGACGTCCTTCGCGTTTTGGTAAAACCAGAATTCCACCACGCGGTCATTGACCGCCAAGGCGTGTTCGCACTCGTATTCAGCGATGAACCTCTGTCCGCAGAAGGGGCAGATGATCGCGGAAAAGCATTCCCCAAACTCCTCCCTGGTCAGCAGCAGCAAGGCCCGGGCGCCCCGCACAAGGACGGAGCCCTCGTCCCACGAAATGAACTCGGGCGCAGGGATGCTCCGGTGCTCCATGAACATGCCGATCTCCACCGCCTTGGCGGTGTAGGCATGCTGCCAGTAACCGGGACGGCGGCCTCCGTATTTGCGTGCTGTGAACCCTTTATAGCCGAATGAAATTGGCTCGCCCCACATCCGATCCAGCGCCAGGACGGTTTCCTTCAGTTCGGGAAGGGATCCCGCGGCGGCCAGGGCTTGCCTGATCCCCTGCTTGGTCACCGTTTTCTTCCTGAGGAGCTTACGAGGGAGCGGTTTCGGCTCACTGTCATGCCGAGGTGGGACAAAGTCAGCTGAGATCACAGGCCCGGCCGGAACCTGTATCGCCTGATATGTTTTCTGTGCCATAACGGTCTCCTGATTCGTTGGTAGTTCTCTGTCCCACTGTGGGATCAAGTGCGCCTGATTGTATTTACAAACGCCCTGTTTGACGATCCACGACCTGGCAGTGTAGAACTGGACTTTGTTGCCTGGCTTCCGGTAGAGCTTGAAAGCGTTGTTGCTGGGGATCGGCCCGAGTGGGTAGTACCGGCATGAATGGTAATTGCTGTTCCAGCAGCGGCCGTCTTTTACCTCCGGCCCGGTGGGGTCGTACTGGGGGCTTTCACGGAAATAGTAGGGATCGAAATAGTCCCAGAACATAGTCCAGTCGTAGGCTCCGACCAAGTTGTAGTAGCTTGTGCCGGATATGGCGTTTTCGTACTTGCTGGCGTCATCCTCGCTGGGAATGGTGCTGGGCGGCTGGCGGATCAGGCATCGGTGGAACGGCGTGGCGTAGTTGAATTCCGCTTCAGACGGCAGGCGGTAGCCATTGGCATTCCAGTCGCAGACATACTTCCAAGTGTATTTTCTTGTGGAATAGCAGGGCTGCAGGCCCTCTCTGGCACTCAGCTTGTTGCAGTATTCAATGGCTTCGTCCCAGTCCACCTTCGCGGGATCGCTGTCGCCGCTGCGTTCCCATTCGCGGGTCTTTTTGTAATCGCCCATGACCTCCTTCCACTGCCCGATGCTGACGGGCCGCAACGAGATGTAAAAGGGCGAAACGAACACATAATGCCAGTCCTGGTATCCCTTCCAAACCACATAATGCGCCAGGGGAAACCATCCCCCTCCGAAAAACACCGTGCTGACCGCTTCCGGCAGCTCTTTGGCCGGTATACGGTCTAAACCCTGGATGGGGCAGGACGGAAGGTCGAACGGGCCGTAGCGCCCGTCGTCGTGATGCCATCTTTTCCTTGTGTCCATGGCAAATCTCCTTGGGTTAATCTGGAATCCATGGAGCTGACTTGCCCGGCTCAGATACAATTAAAGCCGGCTAAGTGCCGGCCTCGAAAAGAGCGTCGTCACCTTAGCACATTTATAAAGCGGAGCAAAGAGAAAATCACCGCCACGGAAACTGAACACACAATAACGAAACCCCATATATCAGTCAAGCAAAAAAAGACCCTGCCCCTCCATCTCCAAACTAACACAGCGAACCGCCGGGACGCAGATTGGCAATGTCAGACATTGCCAAAGACATTCGCATGATTTAATGCAGTTGTTTGTCGGAACCGAGAATCAGTCAATACTCCGTTAACGGTGCCTAAACCTGCCAGCCACGCCGTCTCTCAAGGTTTTTAAGTACCTATCCCATTATCAGCTTGCCCTTTCCGGGGCAGTAGCAGACCCTCTGGTCCAGCATTAGCTCATTGCCGATAATGCCCTCAGCTCCGGCAAAGCTCATCAACGCGGCCAGGAAATCCGGCATCACTCCACAGCGGACCCGGAAAGAACCGCTTCCCATCACCAGATCTGCAAAGTGCAAGGCCGTTTCAAAGGTCCCCAGGGTGGGGTAGAAATCCTGGAAGGGGCCGATAGCGTCTTCCGGTCTCAGGATCCTGGAAGGGGCATAGGAAATCTGAGCTCCCGTGTCGAAAAAACAGGTCAGGATTTCCCCGTTGATTTGCGCTTCCAGCACTGGAACGCCCATGCAGAGTATCAGGGGGATATCATCACCTGTTGGGAGTTCGGCATCTTTATGGAAACTGATCAGGCCTTTGGGAACATCGAAAACCACATCAAACAGGTTCAGGATGTCGGTTCCGATCAACCCGCCCAGGGGGATACCCGTATTTTCGGCAAGGAATCCGACGCTGATGCCCATTAGCCCTGCTGGGAGATTAAATGTCTTGCCGTCAAGTTTGAGAGCACGACTGCCAAAACTGGCAGGGGAGCCTGTATCGATCAGCCAGTTGTCTTCGTCGACAGTCACGATAATGTGACCGTTGGTGTGCCCTAGTGGGTAGTCCAATTGACCTCCTTTACGTGACAGTCATAGGCAAACCTTCTTTCAACCCAACTTTACCAACCCGACCAGCCATACAATTGTGCCACAGCAACATAATGTTGCTATGGGCACTACACTACTTTAAACTTGCTTGATGTTTTTGGAAGGGGATTGTGGTTTAGATTTAGGGCTTTGTAGATTTCTCTATGGTTGTCATCAGGGTTTGAACACAGGCGGACAGAGATGTTTTCACCTTCTTTGTTCTGCATGGTGATATGGGCGATGATATGGCTTCTCATCATTCTGCGCAGGGTATTCCATGTTATGGATATATCGCTGTCTTTGAGTTTGATCCTGACGGCATTTACAACGTGGTAGGCCAGGACGGCAATGAACAGATGGGCCTCGGACCTGGATTCCAGCTGGTGGTAAACAGGTCGCAGATTCAGATCTGACTTGAGGGTTCGGAAGGCACCTTCAACTGTGTTCAGCATCATATACATATCCCATAGTTGATCCTCAGAGATATCCATCAGGCTGGTCCTCAGAAAGTATGAGCCAGAATACTTGAGATCCATGGCAGTATGATCACACTCATATCTCAGCCCTGTGGCCTTGTCGTCGGAGTGATCGATGTATACCGTGTAAAACATGCTGACTGAACTGAAGCGCTCCTTCAATCTGCCCTCTCTTTGTCGAACATAGTCAAGCTTGCGTTTTGCGTTCTTTGAGGACAGGGATTTGTTGAGCTTATCCAGTTCTGTCTCATATCTGGCGCAAAACTTTACCTTCATGGCCTGCTCTTTTTCGGCCATCTTCTCGCTGGTGCAATACAGGATGCACTCGTTCCCCTGCTGGAAAGACTGTGCCCAAATCTTGTTTTTGCTTTTGTTGGGGATCTTGACAAACTTGCTTTCGTCTATCCATTCAGAAGGAATTGGCTTGTTTCTGGCCACACAGATATAGTTCAGACCACGCTCCTTGATGTAATCCAGATTGCTCTGAGAGGATATGCCGGCATCAATAACCACCGTAACCGGTTTATGGATATCAAGCTCATCATATAGTCCGTCAATCATAGTCTTCAGCGTCCCGGGCTCACTCACAGACCCTTCCATGACCTTGGAACGCTTGGGAAAGCCCAACTCATCCAAAACCAGTCCCAGAGTCATTAGCCGGCAATCGGAACGCTTTTCCTTGGAGCGGCCAAACCTGGCCTTATGATTAGCGGCGCAGATGCCTTCCAGGTAAGTATTGGTAAGATCGTACAGCACGATCTTCTCACCCAGATTGAAGATGCTGCGTTCATTCTCTCTGAGTCTGCGCTCTATATAGTCTTTATGGCGGTAGATCTTATCGGTGATCCGGTAAAGAGCATTATGGGAAAGCTTTGAGAGGTCGATATCCAGCAATGCATCCAGACCGGTGTCGTGCCTGGCCCATTCAGCAGTTGAGTTCTCACTGCCAGGATCCAGCATCCTGCCCAGGATCGACAGGATGGCGTCCTGTCGATGTCGCTTGCTGAACCCAAGTTCCGTGAAGATCTGATCAAATCCTAACTCACGGTAGTTGCTGAGGGCGATATGCTCCGCGCCAATGCTCCTGGGATGGCGTAAATCAACACTTCCCATACTAATGGTCTCAAAGTCACTATTATCACGAGGTCTGGATGAGGCCGGCTCAGCTTGCCTGGTATTCTTCTTCAAATACGCATCAAACCAGCGTTCAGCTTCGTTCTGCAGATCAGGATCATTGAACAAAACCTGCTGACCCTTCATCATGGCTTCAATGGCATTGGCCAAGGTATTCCACAGAACTTTCGGTACCCTGATATCGCGCATAGTCATTACGGTGATCTGGACCACCTTCTTGTCGTTGCGTACGGACTTGCATAAGCGGTACTCGTTATACTGCTTACCTGAACCGGCGTTGAATGTGGTTACTTCTCTAATGTACATGGAGCCACTTTTTAGGAGGGCTAGAGTCCGTCAAGAAAAATCACCCATTCTATGGGCACTACATTCGCTCTACGACGGAATCTGGCTAATATACCAAAACCATATTTATATGGTGTATATCGATTTAAAGGATTATGACAACTGACAAACGTAGTGTTTTTAGCCTAAAAATAGGCTAATCTGGGGTGACAGTGGTAAAGTTGGGTTAAAGCGCACCCGTTCCGTGGCGATGCGGTTTTCCGTGCCTTCCAACTGATCCTGAAGCTGCAGGAAGTTCTGATTGGCCTTCAGATCCGGATACCTCTCCACCACTAC
>Ga0116172_10002660_pt1 | contig 15360 bp, 15 predicted proteins | sample AD_UKC083_MetaG_FD_89799 | JGI IMG/M metagenome (GOLD analysis project Ga0116172, IMG submission 89799) | Active sludge microbial communities of municipal wastewater-treating anaerobic digesters from USA - AD_UKC083_MetaG | ecosystem: Engineered > Bioreactor > Anaerobic > Digestate | place: USA...
TGCACCCGGGTCGCCCTCGTCGGCGTTACAGCAAACGTACTTCTGGTCAGCGTTGGGAACGATGTTTCTTGCAAGCTTCCACTTCATACCTGTGGGGAAGCCGCCGCCTCCACGTCCGCGGAGACCTGAATCGAGGATAGTCTGGATAACGTCCTCAGGAGTCATAGTTGTGAGGACCTTGCCCAGAGCCTGATAACCGTCACGGCCTATGTACTCATTGATGTCCTCAGGATTGATAACACCGCAGTTTCTGAGAGCAACACGGTGCTGCTTTTTGTAGAATGATGTATCGTCGAGAGACTTGATCTCGTCGCCGGCAACAGTCTCTTCATAGAGAAACTCCTTAACAGGGTTGCCGCCGATGAGGTGCTCATCAACGATGCGGGGGATCTCATCTACCTTAACACGTGAGTAGAATGAGCCCTCTGGATATACGATCATGATAGGACCGCGCTCACAAAGTCCGAAGCAGCCGGTCTTAACGATCTTTACCTTATCTGTAAGTCCCTTTTCTGCGAATTCCTTCTCAAGCTCCTCAATGATCTTGGGTGAGCCCGAAGAGGTACATCCTGTACCGCCGCAGACAAGGACGTGTCTTTCATATTTTGAAGAAGCATTGCCATGTGTTCTGAGAGCTACCTCGCCCACCATGCTGTCTCTGACAACCTTGAGTTCTTCAAGAGTCTTCATAAGTTAACCTCCTAAATGGTAATGTTTGGAATTAAGCGTATTTTGCAATGATCTTGTCAACGTCGTCAACAGTGAGACGGCCGTAAACATCCTCATTGACTGTAAGAACTGGTGCAAGACCGCAGGCGCCTATGCAGCGGCAAGCATCAAGAGAGAACTTACCGTCGGGAGTGCATTCGCCACCGCCGATTCCAAGCTTTTCCTGGAGCTTATTGTAGATATCTCCGGAACCCTTTACATAGCAAGCTGTACCGAGACAGACTGAGATCGAGTACTCTCCCTTGGGATAGAGTGAGAACTGAGCGTAGAAGGTAACAACGCCGTAGATCTTTTCAAGCGGAATGCCTGTGTTGTCGGAAATGAGAGCCTGTACCTCGATTGGAAGGTAGCCGTAGATCTCCTGAGCCTTCTGGAGTATCGGCGTAAGAGAACCCTTATCGTCCTTCTTTTCTGCGATGACCTTGAGAAGCTCAGCTTCCTGCTCGGGAGTACCCTTGAAGGGAACAGTTGATTTAGCTGAATTCATTTAATGGACCTCCTTGTTTTAGCTGTGAAAAATGTAACAATGTCATGTACAAAAATAAAATGAGACAATATATCACATCTCACATATCTTAGTTATTATACCATATATAAAAGAAAATTTCCATCTCCAATTTAGCCTAATTCGTCACATGATTACTGTGCATTTTATACAATAATGTCGAAAACTGCGATGTTAGTATCATATAACATTTACAAGTGTCAATGTTCTGAATTTCCGCCTATATTTTGTAACGAGCAGGGCTAAATTTGACTTCTGTCAATGTTTGTACATAGTGTTAATATAGTATTTTTATTTCCAATTATTTTTTGTGCTGCCCACTGTCTTTTGTGCTATAAAACCGTTACTTATCACGCATATTTTGTTGTATTTTATCCCCTTCATAAAACATATTAAAACAACATACATATTAACCGAAAATTCTCATTTCTGATTTTTCAAAATTTATTGACAAAAGAGATTTCGTATTGTATATTAATTTTAGAGCATATAAATAAGCGCAGTAATACGCTTTTCCGCTCGCCTTCGGAATGTCCTGCACTGCATTCCAAGTGCTGTCTGACTTCATATTGGAAAAGGAGAATTTTATGAATTTACCAAATGACCCCGTTATTTTACTCAGCTATATCAATACTCTTCTCCGTGATGAGTATCCTTCTTTTGAAGAGCTCTGCAAGAGCCTGTGTATCCCCGAGGAGGAGATCAGCAGCAAACTGAGCGGCATCGGATATGTTTATGATCCAAATACTAATTCATTCAGATAGTATCCCCATATCGGATACTGAGCGATGCAACTGCATCGGATGGGAGGGCTTATGAAACCATTTTTAAAAAACGTTACCTCTGTCATGGCTTCGGCTGTGATGGCGCTCTGTTCCTTTAATGTGAGCTTCAGCGCAGTAGCAGATGAGGTAACACCTGACAAATGCATAGTACATTATGATCTCAGCGGCGAAGGAATCACTATCCCCGATGACAAGGACGGAAATCCTCAGTCAATCGAGGATATTGAGACAGATCCCAATTCTTCCGTATACATTACAAATGTTGTTCCCGAGCGTGAGGGTTATATCTTCAGCTGTTGGTCTGCTGATGATATCGTTGCATACCCCGGTGGTACCGTTTTGACAGTGGACACAAAAAACGTTGACCTTCATCCTGTATGGATCGATGAGGAGGACGAAAACTTCCACAAGGTCATTTTCAGAGTCGAAAAGAACAGCGAGATCGATAAGGAATCCGAAAAGTACGTCCCCGCACAGAACGCCCTCAAGGGCAGATATATACTGATCCCCTCATGGAAATTCAAACAGGAGGGCTATGATCAGAAGGGCTGGACCGATGGTGTTCACGAATTCGAGGTAAATACATATATTCTTGTCGGCGACGAGGACATAATCCTCCGTCCAAATCTCAAGAAGATCTACAAGATCAAATACTCCGCAGGCGACTTTGAGGGTATAATCGGCGCTACATTCCAGGAGTATGAACTGGCAGAATCATTCCCCACTTCCCTTCAGTCAGCTGACCGTTTCTCAAGGATCGGTTATGAGATCAAAAGCTGGCACTGCATTACAGACGGCAAGGACTATGAGCCCAATGCTGTCTTTGTAATGCCTTCCAGTGACGTCCTTATTGAACCCAACTGGTCACCTTTAAGATACGTTGTCGTTTTCTCGGCAGACAAAAATAATGTAAAGGTACCAGGATATACAGGTACAGCTATCACTGCTCCCGAATGCCCCATCACAAAGGAAGGCTTTACATTCGGCGGCTGGCAGAACGGTGACGATATAGTACAGGCCGGTGAGGAATACACTATCAAGGGTGCCGCTCCCGGACTCGGTATCAGATTTACAGCGATCTGGAATGAGGCAGGTTCTGATGTCACCACAACAACAGTCACAGATCCTGTAACCACTACAACAACCACTGTGACTGAGACCACTACTACAACAGTGACTGAGACAACTACCACATCTGCTCCTTCCGAGACAACAACTACTACCTCAGCACCTGTTAGCGGCATTAATTACGGTGACTCAAACTGCGACGGAAGCGTCGAGCTTGCTGATGCTATCCTTCTTATGCAGTCTATCGCAAATCCCGATAAGTACGGCGTAGAGGGCAGCGAACCCAAGCACCTCACACGTGAGGGCGCAAACAACGGCGATGTTGATAAGGAAATTGAGGGCATCACTTCTGGCGACGCACTTATGATACAGGAGTTCCTTCTCAAGAAGATCACAACTCTTGTTCCCGCCGAAAAATAAAAAAGACTGCTAAGCAGTCTCACAAAACGTAAGTTTACCGAGGGTGAATACATAAGCCCTCGGTTTTCTGTTTATATAACGCCAAGCCCCTCAAGGAGCAGCTTTGCTCCTATGAGCACCAGCACTGCACCGCCTGCAAGCTCGGCCTTTTTCTCGTATTTGCTGCCGAAGCGGTGTCCGATGTAAACACCAATGAGGGAAAGCAAAAATGTAACAACACCTATGACAGTGACCGATGAGAAAACAGGGTTTTTTCCGCAGCAAAAACTATCCCCACCGCCAGAGCATCTATACTTGTTGCGACAGCCAGCAGGAACAGCTCCTTGATATCAAGGCTGTACTCCTTGCCGCTCTCCTCCTCATCACCGCCTCTGACTGCCTCTATCATCATTTTGCCGCCAATGACCGCCAGCAGTCCGAAAGAGACCCAATGACTGAATGAGCTTATAAAGTCTGCGAAACGGCTTCCCAAGAAATAGCCTATCATTGGCATCAGCGCCTGAAATACGCCAAAGAACAGGGCTGTTATCACTCCGCCCTTCAGGTTGAGCTTTTTCATGCTCAGCCCCTTACATACAGACACGGAAAAGGCGTCCATAGCAAGTCCAAGAGATATGAGCAGTAATTCCGTTATTCCCATACAAAGTCCTCTCAAAAAAATTCGGATACCTGCGTACCCGAAATCCTGCTCAGGTACAGCGATAAAGCCGTACATGAGTCTCATTATTTAAGGCAAAACCGGGCGCTCATTGCGCCAGTATGTCGGCTTGCCGCACACTAATGTGTGTTAACTACTCCCTCATATAACATAGCTTATTATACATTATATAGGGAAGCAAGTCAATATATAACTGTTAGTGCTTTAAAACATTTTTAAAGCTCATATGTCATTATGTAGTCGTCCATAACGTAGCCTTCTCCGATATCGGTGACCACCTCATCGGTTATTGTAAAGCCCGTCTTCTTATATACGTCTATTGCGTGAACGTTATGCTTGTTTACTGTGAGATAGACATGAGTCTTGCCGCAGTCTCTCGCTTCATCAAATACCTTTTCCAGCATCTGCGAAGCGATCCCCCTTCCCCGCTTATCCTTGCGCAGATAAAGCTTGCTGAGGAAAAAGCGGTGATCTTTTTCAGGCTTCATGCCGATATAACCGCAAAGCTCTCCGTCATCACGAACCGCAAAGTAGCTGTAGTCCTGATCGATGAGCTGCTTAGTCATAGCCTTGTATGACTGAAATTTTCCGACCATATAGTCGATCTGTCCTTCACTGATAATACCGGTGAAGCACTCGTGCCATATAATGTCCGCCAGCTGCGCTGTCTCCTTGAGTTCGGTATCGCTACCGATCTTCTTTATGGTAATAGTCATATACAAGCTCCTGTTCGCTGTAATAGAGGGGGGCAGCAGAGCTGCCCCAGGTAATTATTCTTCCTCGGGCATCTCCCAGTTGTGGTATACGTTCTGAACGTCATCGTTCTCCTCAAGGTGCTCAAGAAGAAGGTTCATCTTCTTGATATGATCCTCGTCTGTAAGAGTTGTATAGTTTGCAGGGATCATTTCAGCCTCAGCTGAAAGTACGTTGTAGCCCTTTGCTGTAAGAGCCTCACGAACTGCACCTACATTCTCGGGAGCACACTCGATCTCAACAGTCTCCTCGTTGATGTCGAAATCATCTCCGCCGCACTCAAATACATCGTCCATTACCTTGTCCTCATCGAGGCCTGTGTTCTCGAGGATAACGATACCCTTGTTGGTGAACATGAAGGACACGCAGCCGATAGTACCGAGATTTCCGCCGAACTTATCGAAATAGTGACGAACCTCGCCTGCTGTTCTGTTTCTGTTGTCTGTAAGGCACTCTACGATAACAGCAACGCCGTTAGGACCATATCCCTCATATGTGATGTTCTCGTAGTTGTTCTTGTCGCCGTCGCCTACTGCCTTCTTGATGATACGATCGATATTGTCGTTAGGCACGTTGTTTGACTTTGCCTTTGCGATAAGGTCACGAAGCTTAGCATTGTTGTTGGGGTCGGGACCGCCTTCCTTAACAACAACTGTGATCTCACGGCCGATCTTTGTAAAGATCTTGCCCTTTGCAGCATCGGTCGCTTCCTTTTTACGCTTGATATTATTCCATTTTGAATGACCTGACATAGTTTTACACTCCTATCTGTTCATTTTCTTTAAGATCTGAATTTATGATAAGTTCAAACAGCTCGCTGATACGCTCGTTTCCGCCTGTCAGATAAAGGTATCCGAACAGGCACTCAAGCGCAGTTGCGCGGCGGTACTCCGCAGCGTCTGCGTGCTTCGGAACAGTATTGCCCGTAGCATTGCGTCCCCTTTTTAAGACCGCAAGCTCATGCTCCGAAAGCTGCTCTGCAACGAGGTCGTAGGCTTTTGACTGGAACTCCGCACAGACCAGTCTGATCTTTGCGGAATGAAGCTTCGCCACAGGCATATTAGCCCTGCGGAGAAGATACTCTCTCACCAGTGTATCATATACGCTGTCATCCAGAAAAGCCAGTGTCAGCGGACTGTATGAATTAGCTTCACGCTCTGTAAGTTTTTCTCTGCTCATATCAGTTTACAAAGTCGAACTCGAAGCCCTCAAGGCTTACAGTGTCGCCCTCCTGAATGCCCATTTCCTCAAGCTTTGCGATGATACCGCTGTTGATGAGAACGCGCTGGAAATACTGGAGCGACGAATAGTCGTCGGGGTCAACAGTACGCATGATAGGCTGTATCCAGGGAGCGTCCACGAAGTAAACGCCGTCCTCCACAGTTATCTCGAACTTCTTGTCAACGCCCAGCATCTCGTCAAGCTCCTCCTGCGGAATAGGCTCAGCCTCGAATTCCCTGATAGGAGGAAGAGTATCAAGCACCTCCGAGACCTTGTTCATAAGCTCAGCAGTACCCTGGGTAGTGGCTGCTGATATGCAGAAAAATGGTATATTCTTGTTCTCGATATATTTGCGGAACTTCTCAATCTGTTCCTCTGTTGCCATGTCGGACTTATTTGCCGCAACGATCTGCGGACGGACCGCAAGCTCCTCGTTGAACTTTGCAAGCTCGGCATTGATGACCTCGAAATCCTCACAGGGATCACGTCCCTCAATACCAGAAACGTCTACAACATGAACTATAAGGCGGCATCTTTCAACGTGTCTGAGGAACTCATGCCCCAGACCGACACCGTCTCCTGCGCCTTCGATAAGACCGGGTATATCAGCCATTACGAAGGACTTTTCCTCATCTACCCTCACGACTCCGAGAACGGGAGTGAGAGTAGTAAAATGGTAATTTGCTATCTTAGGTTTAGCGGCGCTGACTACCGAGATAAGTGTGGATTTTCCAACGTTGGGATAGCCCACAAGTCCCACATCAGCAAGCAGCTTCAGCTCCAGAGTTACCTCGAACTCCTCACCCGGGAATCCGGGCTTTGCAAACTTTGGAATCTGACGGGTAGATGTGGCAAAATGAACATTGCCTTTGCCGCCCTGACCGCCTCTCGCAAGGACCTTAGGCTCGTCGGTAGACATATCCGCCATGATCCTTCCGCTTTTGGCGTCACGGATAACCGTACCTCTCGGCACCTTGATTATAAGGGGCTGAGCGCTTTTGCCCGTGCAGTTTCTGCTGCTGCCGTTCTCACCGCGGTCCGCCACATATTTTCTCTTGTATCTGAAGTCTATAAGGGTCGAGAAATTATCATCGACCTGAAAGACTACATCTCCGCCGCGTCCGCCGTCGCCGCCGTCGGGGCCTCCCGCCGCAACATATTTTTCACGGTGAAAGGACACTGCTCCGTCGCCGCCGTCACCTGCTTTGATCTTTATCTTCGCCTGATCAACGAACATTTCCGACCTCCGTTTCTAAAGAAAAAACCCAAGCTAATGCTCGGGTTTTATTGTCACGTTATGGCTGTTACTGCTCAATCTCGTAAACAGAAACCTTCTTACGGTCACGGCCGAAACGCTCAAACTTTACCTTACCGCTTACTGTAGCGAATAATGTATCATCTGAACCGATACCAACACCGTTACCGGGATGGATATGTGTACCTCTCTGACGAACGAGAATGTTGCCTGCCTTAACGAACTGACCGTCTGCTCTCTTGACACCGAGTCTCTTAGCCTCAGAGTCACGTCCGTTCTTAGTAGAACCAACACCCTTCTTATGAGCGAAGAACTGCATACTGATCTTTAACATACTTACACCTCCGAAATAATGATTTTGATCGTGTTAGGGAACTCATCCAGTATAGCCTCAAAATGCTGTTTCAAAACATTCAGCAGTCTTGGCGGTATCTCTCCGCCGTCCTCGCAGATACATTCGATGACATTGTCACCCACTGTGATCTTCGGCTGTAGGCCGAATTCTCCGAGGATATTTGCGGTAAGCTGTACAGCTGAGGAAACAGCCGCACAGGCTACGTCCTCGCCGGCCTCGGCATAACCCGAATGACCGCTGAACTTAAAGCCTGTCAGGAGCCCCTGCTTTTCATAAAATTCTGCGCGGATCATGATCAAGCCTTGATAGCTTCGATCTTCACCTGAGTGTAAGGCTGTCTGTGACCCTGCTTCTTCTTCTCACCCTTCTTGGGCTTGTAAGTGAAAACAGCGATCTTCTTAGCCTTGCCGTTCTTCAGAACCTTAGCGCTTACTGCTGCACCGTCAACATAGGGTGTACCGATCTTAAGACCATCGTCTGCTCCGAGAGCAACTACCTTATCGAAAGTAACTGTCTCATCAGCCTCTGCTGCAAGCTTCTCGATGAAGATGATATCTCCCTCATTAACCTGATACTGCTTTCCGCCGGTTTCAATAACTGCGTACATATTGTGGCACCTGCCTTTTCAATAAACTCGCTGTTACAGGCGTGTGATGGCACAACTTTAAAGCCTGTTTACAAGCGGCAATAATATTTTATCACAAACAAAGAGCTTTGTCAAGCTTTTTTTACTATATTCCGCAAAAAACTTCCCCTGCACAGTACAGGGGAAGTGTAAACGGTCTTACCAGACTCTGTAGCCCTCATGGCCAATCTTGTAGGAAGTACCGGGAACGTAGAGATCCTCAGGCTTGAGCTCTCTGTTCTCCTCCTTAGCGGTGTCAAGAGCCTTCTTCAGCTCTCTGAATGCAACGCTGTTGGTAACTATACGGGAAACGTCCTCCTGAGAAGGCCTTGTGCTGAGGAATTCCAGGATAGCCTGCTGGAGGTAGAAATACGAACGGAGCTGAGTCTTCTTGAACTCAATGCTCTGCTGTTCTTCACCCTCACCCTCAAGGAGGAAGAGGCTGTCGCCCTCACGGTAGCCCAAAGTGAGCTTTGCAAAGATCTCAGGGATAAATACTCTTATCTCAGCTGCCAGATCCTTGTTGCCCTCTGTGAGTTCCTCAAGCTTCTTGGACATTTCAATATATTCTTCTCTTGATGTGATCTTTGTCATCGACTGGATAGTCTCCTTGGCAGCAGACATTACCAGTTCCTTCTTGAAGGGACACTGATCCTCCTCACGCTGAACAAGTATCGCATACTGCTTCTCGGAAACGAAGGTCTCGGTAGCATTCATCTCCTTTTCAACGTACTCCTTGAAGTACTGAGGGAGCTCAACAAGAACAGAACCGTTGAGACGGACCTCGATGATCTCCTTCTCCTTGAACTTTGCAAGGTATATTCTGAGCCAGTAGTACTTCTTTGAACCGATATACTTGGGTATCTCGTTCCTGATGAAGTTTACCAGCATTGTGGGCTCCTTGTCCTTTACGCCTATTCTTACAACAGACTGGCAGTACATATCGAAGTCATAGTGCTGTCTGAGGAAGTCAACAGGAACATGGATACCGTTCTTCTTGGTCACGCTCTGATCAAGGGGATGCCATACGCCGCCGTGGAAGATCTCAACAGCCATCTGAGCAACGTCCTCTTCAGTTCTGCCCTGAGCATCAACAGGCTCGATGAGAGGCTCATCGAAGTCGTCATGTCTTACGATGAATACCACCTGGAGCACCTTTACGCCCTCAACGTCATCAAGTCTTGCCACCTGAACATCGATGGTAAAGCCCTTGGGCATAATAACGCAGTCATCGTAAAGAGTACCGCTCAGCTTTTCATTGAGCTTATTAAGGATAAGTATTTTCATGCCTTCCTTAGGATCAGTTACTGCTGTTGAAGCTGCTTCTTCCTTCTGATTGTTCTTCTTCTTAAAAAGTCCCATTTTTCTATTCTCCTTATATAAATGATGATATCAATATATGCACTGCATAATATTAAACTGTGAATTTGACCGCTGCCCAGCCCTCACGGACCTCGGGCTCGGGATCTTTGAAGCCAACTGACTTCAGTGCGTCGACGACCTCGTCCATACGCTCCTCGATGATACCGGATACGATAAGTATACCGCCTTTTTTCAGGTATCTCAGGAAGCTTTCCTTCATGGCGATGAGTACATCTGCGACAATATTTGCTGCGATGATGTCATACTTGTCATCGATCTCGTCAGCAAGCTTCTCATCGGTGAGGATATTTCCGAAGTATGTCTTATACTTCTCCTTCGGAATGTGATTCTTGACCGCGTTCTCAAGAGCAGTGACCGCTGCATTCTCCTCGATATCAACTGCAACTGCGCTCTCAGCTCCCAGGAGCATTGCTCCGATAGAGAGTATTCCGCTTCCGCAGCCCATATCCAGCAGCCTGTCACCCTTATTGAGGTATTTCTCAAGGACCTCCAGACAGAGTCGCGTGGTGTGGTGTTTGCCTGTTCCGAAGCTCGAAGCAGGGTCGATCTCAAGAATAATCCTGCCGTCACTGTTGTCATAGTCCTCCCAGGAAGGCTTGATGACTAACTTTTCGCCAACCTTGAAGGGCTTGAAATACTGCTTCCAGTTGTTTGCCCAGTCCTCCTCGCGAATACTTGACATCTCCGCCTCAAGACGTCCGTAAACGCCCTCGGCATCGGCAGCCTTCATCTCAGAAAGCATAGATTTTATGGCAAGGAGCATTTCGGCTCCCTGACCGTTTGAAGGGATATATACGGTGATGCAGGTCTCGCATTCGGATAGTCCCATGAGATCCTCGTCAATGTAATCCCACTGACCGTTCTTGTTCTCAAGGAACTCCTTGAAATCCTCGGGATCCTTGATAGAAAATCCCTTGATTCCAATGTCTGTAAGCTTAGAGCAGAGAAGCTCTATTCCCTCGGCTGTTGTGTAGATGTTGACTTCTGTCCATTCCATCAGTAAAAGTTCTCCTTAATTGCAGATGCGCATAAGATACATGAGCACATCAGTATTGTCTATCAGGCCGTCGCCGCTTATGTCCGCAGCGGCTATCTCCGATTTTGTAAGTACGGAAACGCCCTCGGGAAGTCTTGAACGGCTGATGATATATTCATTTATAAGTGCAAGATCGTAGCCGTCAAAGGCGCCGTCATTGTTTATATCGCCCATCACAAGCTTCTTTCCATTGCCTGCGAATACAAGCTCGGAAAGCCTGACACTGCACTTTTTGCTGTTGATAACTACCTCGCCCATGTCACCGTTCACAGCGGTAACATCAACGATGTTGCCTTCCTCAAGAACAGCGGCAGTTTCCTTGCCATCCTCTGAATAAACAGTTACAGTTCTGCTGTCAGGGCAGTAATACTCGCCCTTCACGTATGTAACTGTAGTTGAAGGCTTTGCAGTTGTTGAAGCTTCCTTAGTGGCAGCGGATGCTGCTTTTGTAGTTGTTGCAGCCTTTGTAGTGACAACTGCTTTTGTGGTTGTAGTTGCCTTAGTAGTTGTAGTTGCTGCTTTGGTTGTAGTAGAAGTGGTGGTTGTTGTTACAGCGGTGGTAGTCACAGACGCTGCTCCATCGGGAGTATACAGAGGAGTAAAACCGCTATAGGGGGTCTTTCCCTTGAGAAGCTGATACAATGTTATATTGGCGTTGTTATATGCCTTGAACATCAGTATATCGTCCTTTGCAGGATCAGCCATATACACATCATCGCCGATGACACCGTCGACATAGACCCAGTGTCCGCCCACGTTGCAAATGACATAGCTTCCCTTGTCGAGAGCCGCCTTGATCTCGGCAGCTTTTCCCTTCTGGTCTGTTGACTTGAAGCTGAGGTTAGCTGAATCAATGCTTATTTCCTTTACTACCTTGTTTACGGAAGCCCATGAGCTGAGTCCGCCCGAATAGTTGAAAGCACCGATGTCATTGAGCTGCTTTGCGAATACTCCGGGATTGAAATCCGTGGTATTCCTTGCACCTGAGGCAACTGCGACCATAGCGATGGACGTTATATAACAGCCCGATCTGCGTACATTGGAGCCGCCGATAGCAGTATCGCCCCATCTGCTGTCCATCTGGCGCCACAGTCTGAAGTCCTCTGCGGCATGGGCCGTATGAACAGGTCTGTATGCTCCTGCCAGCACTCCGATGATCATGAGGAATGTGAGCAGGAGCTTCATTATTCCGTTGTCTTTTACAGTTCGCATAATTAACCTCCATTCATAGTTTGTCGGTTTGTTATGCCCCTTCTTTTCTTAGATTCTCTGAGCGCCTCATAAGCAGCTACATAGTCACTCAGAGCTTTATCTCTGTCGCTCTCACTGAGAGCTTCCCCACCATAGGCAGCTCTGTCAAAAAGCACTGAGGTCTCAGAGATATCAGCTCCCGTTGCCTCACGTACCATTTCCGCAGCCTCTGCCGAGGTATTGACATCTTCTATATCATACAACTTACATATCCTGAGCATTGCGCTTCTGACAAATTCAGCAGGTGCCTTTCTGCGCGCTCTTCTTACAAAGAGCCTGTGAGATATCCTCGGATAGAGGAATGCACCGAGAAGTACCAGCAGTGCTCCTGTCAGGATCATAAGTCCCGCTCTTGAAAGCATATTTGTCGCAGAGGACTTTTCTGCTCTCTGAACGTTGTCCGTCACCGTAGGCTCAAAGTCTGTCCAGCCATATCCTTTTATGTACAGCTGGGGATAGCCGTGAGCGTCCCTTGTTGTCACAACATGATCCGCCTTCTGATTCCAGTATCCCTGTTCCCTGCGGTTCATGTTGTATCCCTCGCAGTATCTTGCAGGGATACCCGCCGCACGGGCAAGGAGTACCATTGAGGTGGCGTATTCGTAGCAGACACCGGTCTTCGTCTCGAAGATGAAGTCCTCTGCATTTTCGCCCTCCTCTTTCTCATAGCCAAGATCATAAATATAATCGTTGTTGTAGAAATAGCTCTCAAGGATCCTCGCCTTATCATACTCAGACTCTGCGTCCTTTGTAAGCTCATCGGCAAGCTCCTTTATACGTTTGTTGTTGCCGTAGTCAAGAAGCTCGTCAAGATAATCATCATAGTATCTGTAATCGATACCAAAATAATCATAAGCCTCTCCCTTATCCTCATCATCGTACTTTGCCCAATACAGGACATCGTCCGTATCCTCAAGGAGCTGATTATAATCATACTTTGCAAGCTCATCTACAAATTCCTTGTTCTTGCTGCTGAGGAAGAAGGTATCGGCACTGTACTCAAAGGTGAAACTCTCTGTGTTGCCAAAATCCGAACCTACAGACGTAACAGTACCGCCTGTCAGTGTAGCTATCTCGCCTCTCTTTGAGCAGCGTATAAGACTTACTGCATTTTGTGGAACAGGAGCCATATCGTTGTTATAGCTGAGTCCGCCAGAGCCCACAACAGTAAAGATATGAGCCGTTCTAAGCTCGGGAACGTCAAGTCCGTCCTTCACATATTTGGTGAGGCCATACTTTTCAGCGTAATCCTCATCAAGTGAAGCCGCCTCAAGAAAGGCGTCCGCCATTCCCATGGGAGACATTACACCAAGAGGAAGCTCCTCTGTTCGTTCATCATAATACAGATCCAGGTCTCCCACTGACCAGGTATCGTCATCAAAGCTGTATTTGGAATATGTAGCCATCTTCAGATGGAGATCATCAGGTGAAATGGCTTCATAAACGGATATATCCCTGACATTTGATCTGAAGCGCTGATCTCCTGTAGTATTACGGAATACGTTCAGCATTTCGACCAGCTTATCAGTGAGCATATCTGCGTTGATAAGCGTTTCAAGAGTAGTTCTGTCAGCTTCGATATAGGGCTTCGGGAAAAGAGCAGCTACAGCTGCAAAGATAACAGCGTAGACAGCTATGGGCTTCCAGGAGCGTCTTCTCTCCACAAACTCGGTATCCTCTGAATCCCTGAGCTGTCTGTAATACACCATCAGCAGGATATATCCCACTGCAAGGAGTATTATCATCAGCGTGGGCATCTTCTCATATTCCTTACCGTATATCACGAATGGGATTATAAAGATAAGGAAATTCATGAAGATCCTGTATCTTACCCTCGTAAAATAGTATATGACCGAAGCCATGAATATAAGAAACAGCAGGAAGAAGGTCACCGCGAACCAGAAGTTATAGTCCACAGAATCCTGCGGAGTAAGGAACCAGAGCATCCAGGTGATCGGATAGTTTATCTGGCCAAGCTCAAGTGTGAACCTGATCGCCAATGCGAAAGCTCCGACAGAAGCTGTGTATGCAAGAAAACCAAGAATATGGCGTTTCTGCATGAAATCAAATACCCTGAAAAGCAGCCAGCCGACGACAAAGGTCACAGCTCCGAAGCCAAGGGCAAAGAAAACGCCCTCATAATCCTCCTTGTCTCTGTTGCGGAAATGATACATGAGCGAGGTCATTATCAGGACCGTATACCAGAGCACAGGATCAGCGAGTGTCTTCAGCAGGAATGATCTCAGGCTAAATGTATTTTTGTTGGTTTCTTTCATTATTTATACCAGTTTAAAGTTATTATCCTCATCAAGATACCACAGAGGCAAAGATGTTGAATTGGGAGTTGCGGGAGAAAGTCCGATAATACTTATATTATCGGGGCTATCGATATTTCTGGTTATGACGCCGAAATCACCCGAAGCGTCAGTGGTGGCGATCACGCAGGCACACACTGAACCCCCTGTCTGTGAGATATCTACTCGTTTGTCGGGAACCACCTTGACAGCAAGCACCTTCAGAAGGAGCTGCTCGGGATAATCAGGATTATCCACACTTTCGCTGACAGTTTCTCCCGAGCTTGTTCGATAAACAAAGCTGCAGGCAATCCCCTGCTTTACAAGAAGAGAAAGGAGTCCGAATACAGAGCGTATAAGCAGCTCTTCTCCGAGAACGACCTTCTCCGCCGGAAAACCGCTCCGCCTGTACAGATCAAGTACAACAACAGGCTGAACAGAGGCGACTGCCTCATCAAGGCGCACCATCATCTTGCCTTTTTTGGAGGAGAGCTTCCAGTTTATGCGCTTAAGAGGATCTCCAAGCTCATACTCGCGGTGCTCATAACCGGGAGAGGTGTTGGCGGAAAACATCATAGCAGTGTCATTTTCCTCGTCCTCATCACTTGTAAGCACAACGTCCGCAATGGAGCAGAAAAGCTGTGAAGAAGCCTTGATATCCGGTATCTGAGGTATAACTCCCACAGATACAGGCTGAGGAAGAGAAGTTTTAAGGGGGAGCTTGAAAAAGCCGAGAAAGCCGCAGGAATAAGCTCCTTTTATACCAACCTCTCCGTTTCCGCCGATAAGCGCATCAAGCTCAATTGTAAAGCTTTTTTTCTTCTCGCTGAGCATGGTGAGCTTACGCTTCTTTATATTCTGACCAAAGATCTCGGTTGCATAGGTTTCTATTTCTATCACCGCAAGTGGGAATACTCCCGTCTTGCTTACAGTCACCTTAACGGGAAGTCTGCTTCCCTTGGGAACATATGCGTCGCAGGTAAAGCTCACTCTGGTCCTTTTTCTCGCATAGAGCACGAAAA
>Ga0116172_10002662_pt1 | contig 15355 bp, 14 predicted proteins | sample AD_UKC083_MetaG_FD_89799 | JGI IMG/M metagenome (GOLD analysis project Ga0116172, IMG submission 89799) | Active sludge microbial communities of municipal wastewater-treating anaerobic digesters from USA - AD_UKC083_MetaG | ecosystem: Engineered > Bioreactor > Anaerobic > Digestate | place: USA...
GTGGCCTCCGCGGTGGACGTCAATCTGGCGATTGAGGTGATGAACTCCGGGGTTTACAACCTCCTGCTGAAGCCCTTTTCCCTGCACGATTTCACCTTCAACGTGGAAAAGGCCCTGGAACGCCGCATTCTCCTCCGCGAAAACCGGCTCTACCAGACGGATCTGGAGCGCCGGATCGAGGAGGCGACGTCGGAGTTGAAGCGGGCCAACGCGGAGTTGCAGGCGACCAAGGACTATCTGGAAAGTCTGCTGGACACCTCGCTGGACACGATCATCACCTCCGACATGGATTATTCGGTGACCTATGCCAACCGCGGGGCGGGGGAGATGCTGGGGCACTACTGGAACGGCCTGGTGGGGCGCAATCTCCGCGATGTGATCGTGGGCGGCCCTGAGGAGCTGCAGAGGGTTTCGGACCAGCTGGACAAGGGGCCGATCCGCAACCTGGAGGTGACGCTGCGGACCGCGGACGGCCGGCACCTGTATGTCATGGCATCCATTTCCCGCCTGCTGGACGGCGACGGGAACGTGGTGTCAACCCTTTCCATCTGCAAGGACATCACGCAGCAGAAGCGGCTGGAGCACGAGCTGAAGGAGCTGACGATCCGCGACCCGCTGACGGGGCTGTTCAACCAGCGGCATTTCTACCAGCGGCTCACGGCGGAGATTGAGCGGTGCCGCAGGCAGAACCACGCGCTTTCCCTGCTGCTGTTTGATGTGGACCATTTCAAGACGTATAATGACACGCACGGCCATCTGGAGGGTGACAACGTCCTTCGGACCATCGGCGACGTGGTGCGCGAGCACACGCGCGACTATGTGGATGTCCCCTGCCGCTACGGGGGCGACGAGTTTGTGGTGATCCTCGCGGAGGCCGGACAGGCGCAGGCGCGCCAGATCGCGGAGCGCATCCGGTCCGCGTTCGAGGCGCGCCATTTCGGCGACTGTACCCTCAGCGCGGGGGTGATGACCTACCGCGGCGACGCCACGGCCGAGGAGTTCATCCGGATCGCCGACCAGATGATGTACGAGGCGAAGCGGTCTGGCGGCAACCGGGTATTCGTGCGCGAGGCCACCGCGGGCTCGGCAAAGAACAAGGGAAACGGTGACACGGCGTGAAATTCGGCATTTGCAACGAGATTTTCAAGGACTGGAACGACATCGGGCGGACGATAGACTTCGTGAAGGAGACGGGCTACGACGGCCTGGAGATCGCCCCCTTCACGCTCTCCCAGTACGTGCATGACATTCCGGATTCGGTCCGGGGCGAGATCGTGCGCCGCGCGGAGCGGGCCGGCCTGGAGATCCTCGGCATCCACTGGGTTTTCGTGGGGCCCGAGGGCGTGTATCTGACGCATCCCGACCCGGCGGTGCGCCGGTTCACGGCGGACTACCTGCGCAGTCTGGTGCGGTTCTGCGGCGATGTGGGGGGCAAGGTGCTCATTTTCGGGTCGCCCCGCCAGCGCAACGTGATGCGCGACGTCACCTACAACCAGGCCTTCGGCCACGCCCGCGAGGTGTTCGAGGCGGCCCTGCCGCTGTGCGAGGAATGCGGCGTGACCATCTGCATGGAGCAGCTCACGCACCAGGAGACCAATTTCTGCCAGACAGTGGACGAGACGCTGGAACTGATTGAGGCCATCAACCACCCGAACTTCCAGCTGCTGCTTGACACGAAGGCGATGGCCTTTCAGACGGAGGACCGGCCCGCGCTGATCCGCCGCTGCGCGAAGTACCTGAAGCACTACCACGCGAACGACGCGAACCTGAACGGCCCCGGCTGGGGCGAGGTGGACTTTGCGCCCATCTTTGACGCCCTCCGGGACATCGGCTACGACCGGTATGTTTCGGTGGAGGTGTTCAAGTTCGAGCCGGGCCCCGAAGCCATCGCGCGGAAGAGCCTGGAGTACATGCGGCGTTTCGTCTGAGCCGGATCCCGGCGCGGCCCCGTTTCATTCAGGAGAAGCCCCCGTGGCCATTGTCCCCGCCGAAAACCCCTACGACCTGTTTTCCCTGTGGTACGAAGAGGCCGCGGGCTGCGACGCCATTGACGACCACACGGCGCTGACGCTGGCGACCGTGACGCCGGAGGGGCTTCCCGACGCGCGCCAGGTGCTGCTCAAGGGCCACGACGACCGGGGTTTCGTTTTTTACACCAACCTCACGAGCCCCAAGGCGCGGCATCTGGAGGCGGTTCCCGCCGCCGCGCTCTGCTTCTACTGGATGCCCCTGGAGAAGCAGGTGCGCATCCGCGGGCCCGTGGAGCCGGTGACGCCGGAGGAGGCCGACGCCTATTTCGCGTCGCGCCCGCGCCAGAGCCAGATCGGCGCGTGGGCGTCAAAGCAGTCGCAGCTTCTCGAGTCGCGCTATGCGCTGGAGAAGCGGATCCTCAAGTACGGCGCGAAGCACGCCCTGGGCCGCGTGCCGCGGCCCCCCTTCTGGTCGGGGTTCCGCGTGCTGGCGCGCGAGATCGAGTTCTGGTTGAAAATGCCCTACCGGCTCCACGACCGGGTGCTCTACGAGCAGACCCCGGAGGGCGGCTGGCGGCATCACCGGGTCTATCCCTGAGGGGCGCGAACATGTCCGCATTTCTAGGAGCGGTGCTCGTGCAGTTTCCCTGGTGGCTGGTGCTGGCGGGGTCGCTGTGGAAGCTTCCCGTGATGGCGCGCCGCCTCCAGCGCATGCAGGCGGAGGGGGCGGCCATTCTCGCGCTGGGCATGCTCATGCGGTGGGCGGCCTGGGGGCGCGACTTTGACATGGACGCCGAGCGCGCCGCCTCCTTTGCGTTCTGGATGGCCCGGGGCGAGGAGGGGCTTTTTTTCATCGGCGTGATCCTGTTCGCGGTGGGGTATTTTCTGGAGCGCCGGCCCCGGCCGGGGCTTACGCGCTGGCCGCAGGCTGGAAAGACCGCGGCCGCGGCCGCTATACTCGTCTCGGGCGGGGCGGGCCTGCTGCTGCTGGGACGGGACACGTTTTTTGGCATGACCTTCCCCTGGGAGCCCGCGCGCGTGATGTGGTCCCTCGGGGTGTACCCCTTCGCGGCGGGCTACCTTGCCGAGGCGGTGCGCCGCGCGCCCATTGAGCTGCGGCTGACGGAAACCGAAGACCTGGAGATTCAGGTGTGAGCACGAACGACAAACTGGTGATTGGCATGCCGGCGGGGTCCCTGGCCGACCCGAAGCGGGGCGGGAACCTGGTGGGGCTGCTGAAGGCGTCCGGCTTCCCCACGAAGGGCTATGAGGACGGCGGCCCCACGCGCTTTCCCCTGCACACGAGCCTGGTGGGGTGGGACGGGCGGCCGCAGGAGTTCGGCGCGCAGCTCGCTTTGAACGAGCTGGACCTCGCCATCGGCGGCGACGACTGGACCCGCGAGCGCGTGCTGGAATACCGCTACGAGTACGGGCGCGAGGTGCGCCTTGAGAAAATCCTATCCCTGGAGCGGGGCAACGTGCGCATCGTGGTGGTGAACCAGCCCGTCGGGGAGGGCATGACCTTCGACCAGTGGTTCGCCGCGCTCCTTCGCGAGAAGCCGCTGGTCAAGATGGTCTCCGAGATGCCCTACATCGCCGTGGACTGGTTTCTGCGCAAGGCGGATTCCCTCGGCTTCGGCGAAAGCCACGGCGTCCACTCCGTGCAGAAATACCACACGCCGCCGCGCATCGACCGCGGCCTGGTGGTCTACGAGTCCTGGGGCAAGACGGAGTCCAAGGTGACGAACGGTGCGGTGGACCTGGGGCTGGAGATCACGCAGACCGGCAGCGCCATCCGCAACTACGGCCTCCAGATCTCCGAGGAGATCATGCGCTCCGAGACGGGGGTGTGGGCGAACCCCGCCCTCCGCGACAACCCGGCCAAGCTGGAGCTCGCGCGGATGTTCCTGCTCAACCTCTACGGCGCGGTCTTCGCGGAGAACAAGGTTCTTGTCCTGTTCAACGTGAAGAAGGACGGCGTGCCGGGGGTGCTGGAGTACCTCCAGCGCAACGGGCTTTTCGCCGACGAGCCGACGATGAACGAGGGGGTGAACTTCACGGAGTTCAGCATCCAGATGGGCGCTTCGGATCCGGAGCGGCCGCTGGCGCGGGTGCGCTACGAGCTGGCCCGCCTCGGCGCCACGCACATCGAGACCGTGCCGCTGGACTCGTGCATTCCCGGGCTTGAGGTGATCGGCCTCTAAGCCGGTCAGTCCTGTCCGGCGAGCTCCTGGATCTCCTCCAGCGTCTCCTCGGGGAAGTGGAGCAGCTCGTCGAGGATGAGGGCGACGGACACCGCGTCGCGCCGCGCCAGCTCCTGCATCATGCGCAGCACCAGCCGCTTGTTCTTGGACGACGACTCGGCGAAGTCCGCGAAAATGCGGTTGAGGTGGGTGGCGTAGATGTCGAAGACCTTGCGCTCCGCCTCCTCGGCGGCGTCCTTCGGCGCGCCCGCGTAGGGGTAGAGGGCCGTCCGTTTCCAGAAGGCGAGCAGGTCCTGGGCGTCCTCCGCCTCGCGCAGGGCGAAATGCTCGCGCAGGCGCGCCCGGGCCGCGTCCAGCAGCTGCCGCACGTCGGCGCACAGCTCCCCCGCCTCGAGCATGCCCTGGCGGTCGAGCACGGCCACATGGGCGGACTTCACGTAGGCGCTGTAGCTGAACCCCCGGAAATGCAGCCGGGGCAGGGCGTTCAGCCGCATGAACCCGTCCTCGTCGCACAGGAAGACGCCCCGCCGCCCGGGCTTCGACCATTCCACCACCAGGAGCTCGGCGCGCATGCGGTCGCCATTCTCGGAAACCATCTCGCCCAGATCGATGACGGTGGCGCGCTCCTCCACGCTGGCGGGGTCCACGGGGATCCCGTCGAAGAAGATGCGGGTGTCCGGGTACTGGCGCAGGTAGGGGGCGAAGATATTCGTGAACTCCTCCACCGCCTTCACCCCGCGCAGCAGGCCGGCCGCGTCGGTGACTTCCCTGATCTCCACTGTCATGCCCGTCGCCGGGTCCGGCGCGGGTGCGGGGTCCGTCACGGCGAACTCGCCGATGCGCGCCGCGTTCCCCGAGAGGGAGAAGGCGAGGACTTCGGCGCCGTCGAGGTACGCCGACCGCCACGACGAGACGTTGCCCAGCGAGAAGGCGCGGAAGCGGCCCTTGCCGTACTTGCCGTGCATGACCCGGTTGCGGTCCGCCGTGCGGGGGTTCACCCGCTTCCACGATCCGCCCAGGTTGCGGAACGAAAGCATGGCGTCGTCATAGGAGAGGCCGTGGCCGTTGTCCGACACGCGGATGCAGTCGGTGCCGCCGATTTCGTTGTCCGCAAAGGCGACCCGCACCTCCGTCGCCTCGGCGTCCAGGGCGTTCCACACCAGCTCGGCGAGCGCGGTCATCGGCTTTGTGCGCGCGAGCGACTCCAGATGGTCGTCGCGCACCTCGACGGTGATTGTCTTCACGGCGAAAGGCTCTCCCTGTTTCCGGGTGTCAGGCGGATTCCTCGGGCGGCGGACTGGCTGTCCGGTCGCGGACGGAAAGGATAGCACCCGGCCCCGCCGGGGCACAAACGGGCATGGAAAAGGCCGGCCGCTGGGCGGGCCGGCCGGAACCGTCGCTGGATTTGGGCTCTGGAAGCGTCCGGCCTACTGGCCGGCTTCGGGGAGCGGGTCTTTTTCCATGATGCCCTCGAGGACCTCAAGGAGCATTTCGACCTCGACGCCGTAGGCGGCGCAGACCTGCTCGATGGTCTCGTAGTGGCTGATGCCGCAGTGGGCGCAGCCGCCGAGGTGGAAGGCGGCGAACACCTCCGCCACCCGCGGGTGAACCGCCATGGCCTCCGCGACCGCCATGTCCGCCCTGAAGTGTTTCGCGCTGTTTTCCGCGTCCGACATGTTTCCGCTCCTTTGGTTTCCGGCTGACGCCAATGCGAAGAAGAACGCGCCCGGATGGTAGAGTTATTCCGTCCACCGGCGACGGTGCCATTGTACCGGTGCGCGCCGCGCGGCACAACCCGCCGCGCCCAGGAGGCTGCCATGGAGTTTGTGCGTGTGGCGAAGGTTGCGGAGTTCACCCCGGGGGTGTCCCGTTCGGTGCGGGTGGTGGGGCGGCATGTGCGGGTATACATGGACGGGGAGGGCGTGCTGCGGGCGATGGAGAACGGCTGCCGCCACCAGGGGGCCGACCTGTCCGGCGGCCGCCGCGAGGGGAGCGTGGTGGTCTGCCCGCGCCACGGGTGGCGCTACGATCTGGCGACGGGGGCCTGTGTCGGCGGTGACGGCCGCCCGCTGCGGGCCTATCATTGCCGGGTCGAGGGGGAGAATGTGCTGGTGTCTCTGTTTCCCGTGCCGGAGGGCACTGTTGCCGAGACGGGCCGGCCCGGGGCCCCGTGAGGGGCCTCAGACAACGAGCAGGATCTGAAGCACGACCTCAATGACCAGATGGACGAGGAGGGGAAGGAGCAGGTTGCGGCGTTTGAGGGTCCACCAGGTGGCGAGGAGGGAGAAGACGAGCATGCCGGCCGCCTCCAGGGGCGGTTTCTGGAGGTGGTAGAGCGTGTCGCTGAGGGGGACGACCAGCCAGCCATATTTGGGAAAGTCGGCGGCGACCCTGCGCAGGAGGAAGTAGCGGTGGAGAAACTCGTACGCGGGCAGCCAGGAGACGACCCACAACAGTCCTCCCCCAAACATGAGGAGCCGTTTTGAAAAGGTCCAGCCGCTTGGGGCCGGGGGATAGATTTCGGCCAGTTGGGGAACAAAACGGACCAGTCCCACGGCGGCGACGGCCATCACGCAGCACACAAGGAGCAGGGTGCGGTCGGAGCGTTTCCACCGGCTGGTGCCGAACCAGCCGGTATCGAGCCGCCACAGGCACAGCAGGAAGGGGATCAGCCCCCAGGCGGTCAGTTTGAAGAGGTCGAACCGCTCGAGCAGGGGGGCGCGGAGCCACTTGGTGGGGCCCTGTCCCGCGAAGGGCTGGAGGAGGTCCGCAAGATGCGCGGGCCGCCAGGCGAAGGCCGACCAGTTGATCGTGCGCACATCGCCCCGGGTGACGAAGGTGTCGTAGACCAGCACCACGGCGACATAGGCTGCCACGGCCAGGAAAAGATAGGGCACGTGCACGGTGGAGGGCGGGGTTCCTCCGGCGTAATCCGCCTCCATCCGTCTGGATTTGTCCGCCGCCGCGGGCCGTGCGGCGGGCGCCGGGGAGGCGGCGGGGGTCTGCCGCGGCGCGGGGACGACCTTTGTAACAGCCTTGGGCTTTCTTTCCGCCGCTGGCGGGCCGGGGGATTTCTTGGCCCTGGGGCGTTTCGGCTTCGCGGGCGGGGTCTCTCCGGCCAGGTCAAACAGGTCGGGCTGATGGGGGTCCGCCGGCTTTCTCCTCGCCGGAGAGGCCTTCCTTGCGGGCTTCTTCTTTGCTGGGTCCTTGCCGGGTGTCATGTCGCTTTTGTTCTTCTTGGGGATGATGCCGTGAGGCCTCTCCGGGGGCACAGGGGCCGCACGGGGCATTCGGCGCATTTGGGGGCGCGGGCGGTGCAGACGGCGCGCCCGTGGTAGACCATGCGGTGCGAGAAGAGGGTCCAGTGCTCCTCGGGCCAGAGCCGCATGAGGTCGCGCTCCACGCCCGCCGGCTCCTCCCGTTTGGTGAATCCCATGCGGAAGGCGAGGCGCTGGCAGTGCGTGTCCACGATCACGGCGGGCTTTCCGTGGCATTCGCCGAGGATCACGTTGGCGATTTTGCGGCCCACGCCGGGCAGCCGCAGCAGGGCCTCCATCGTGTCCGGAACCGCGCCGCCGTGCTCCTCCTCCAGGATGCGCGAAGTCTCGCGGATGGACTTTGCCTTCTGGTTGAAGAACCCGCAGGAGTGGATTTCCCGCTCCAGCGCGCCGGCGGGGGCGCTCATGAAGTCGCGGGGGGTGGAGAAGCGGGTGAAGAGGGTCCGGCAGACCAGGTTGACGCGCGCGTCGGTGCATTGCGCGGCGAGAATGGTCATGACGAGGAGATGGAAGGCGTTCCCGTAGTCGAGGGTGCAGCGCACATCCGGATAGCATTCCTCCAGGACGCGGTAGATGTTCGCCGCGCGCTCCCGTTCGGCGGCGGTCACCCTTTTCGGAGGCATTTCAGGAAATCCCCGGCGGGTTTGCAGTTGAGGATGTCGTCCGGCGTCAGCCATCCCTTGCGGGCGATGCCCACGCCGAAGGGCATGTTCCAGAGGCCGGCGGTCTGGTGGGCGTCGGGGCCGATGACAAACTTGACGCCCCGGTCGCGCGCCCGGCGCAGGTGGCGCCAGTCGAGGTCGAGCCGGGAGGGGTTGGCGTTAATCTCGACGGCCACGTTGTTGGCGGCGGCGGCGTCCGCCACGGCGTCCATGTCGAGCAGGTATCCCGGCCGGCTGAGCAGCACGCGTCCGGTGGGGTGGGCGAGAATCATGGCGCGGGGCTGCTCCAGGGCGCGGATGACGCGGCGCGTCGCCTCGCGGCGGCTCATGTCGGTGTCGGTGTGGATGGAGACCACGACCACGTCGAAGAGGCCGAGGGTGTCGTCGTCATAGTCCAGCGTGCCGTTCACGCGGATTTCCGCCTCGATGCCCTTGAGAACGCGGAAGGGGGCGAGGGACGCGTTGAGCCGGTCGATCTCGGCGTGCTGCTTCAGCACGCGGGCGCGGTTGAGCCCGTTGGCGTAGTCCGCCGACTGGCTGTGGTCGGTGACGGCGAGGTACTGGTATCCCAGCTCGCGCGCCGTGCGGGCCATGTCGGCCAGGGTGTCCCGCCCGTCGGACCAGGTGGTGTGGCAGTGGACGACGCCGCGCAGGTCAGCGGGCTCCACGAGCCGGGGCGTTTTCCTGACATCGAACTCGCCGGTGTTTTCCCGCAGTTCGGGGGGGATCCAGGGCAGGCCCACGGCGCGGTAGAGGGCCTCCTCGTCCCGGCAGGGAACGGGCTCCCCCCCGGCCCTGAGCAGCTGGCTGGACGTGAGGCGCAGCCCGCGGCGCTCCGCATGGTAGCGGAGCATGGTGTGGTGCCCGCGGGACCCGGTATGGTGGACGAGGGAGGGGACGAAGCGCTCGGGCTGCGTCACATGCAGGACCGCCGGTATGCCGGACTCCATCCGGATTCTGGCGGAGCTGTGCAGCCGGTAGGTGGCCTCCCCCGATCCGGGGGTGGCGAGAAAGGCGCTGACCGCGGCGTGGGGGGTGTCCGCGGAGGCGACCAGCACGACTTTCTCCACCAGCTCCCGGCAGCGGCGGACGCGTCCGGCCACGGAGCTTTCCATCACCGTGCCCGAGGCGCGCAGATGGCCCAGCATGCGCTCCGCCTCTGCGGAGGCGAGGTTGATGCGGTGGCGCCCCTGCCGCTCGTCGAGGGAATGGAGGCTTTGCAGGATATGGCTTTCAATCTCCACGCCGAACCCGTCCATGTCGGCGATCCGTCCGGCGAGGCAGGCCTCCCGCAGCTGGTCGGCCGAGGCGATGCCGCATTCCAGGGAGAGGGTGCGCACCTGGGCGGGCGTGAGCACCTCCACCTCGAGGAGGTCCAGCACGGTTTCGGGCACGCGCAGGCGCAGGCGCTCCAGCTGTTCCACCCGCCCGGTTTCCAGCCATTCGAGGATGATCCGTTCGGCGGCGGCGCTGATGCCGGGGAGCGCGCGCAGACGGCCCTCGCGGGCGAGCACGCCCACGGACTCGGCGGAGGTGAGCAGAATGTCCGCGACCCGCAGGAACGCGCGCACGCGCGCGGGCTCGTCCGCGGACAGCTCGAGAAGCCTGCCCATCTCGGTGAACGTCGCGGCGATGCCCGCGTTTTCCTTGAAATCAGTCAACGGAGTACGGTGTTCCCTTGCGCCCTGTCGGCGGGTTTCGCGCCCGGGCGGGGGTCCCGTCCCGGCGCGCCTATCATACCAGAAACGCGCCCCGCTTCCCCGCGGATTCCGGGGACGGGATTGTATCCCTCCCGGGGGCTGTGATAGCATTGCGTGCGAGGAGCCCCTGTGAAAACGCGAGGATTTTCGTGATGGGAAAGAACCTGCCTGTTGTTCTTTTGTGCGCGCTTGCGCTGTTTGCGGCGTTTCCGGGCTGCGCGCCCGAGCCGCCCCCGCCCCCTCCGGAGCCCGCGGCCCCGCCGCCCCCCCCGGAGCCCAGTCCCGAGCAGCACTACGCGACCATCAAGGGCAATCTGAGCACCCTGTTCGCCGATGGGGGGATGGGCCGTGATGCGGCCGACGCGGTGGTGGCCAGCTTCAACGGCATCAAGATGCAGATGACGGCGACGGAGAACGGCCGCGCCGCGCTGGGCATGATCCAGCGGGACATTGAGGACGGCATTCGCAGCTTTCGGCAGGACAACCGCTGGGTCAAGGTGAAAGCCTGCTGCCAGCTGTACAAGGTGCTCCAGCCCGAGAGTGACCGCTATGCCAAGGCCGAGCGCGACGCCGAGCTGATGATCGCGCGGCCAGCCGTGCTGGTGACGGGCTTCATGAAGTCCGGCAGCGAAATCTACACCTTCCTCGAGGTGACCAACCCCGAGACCAAGGAGATCGAGACCTTCAAGATCCGCGAGGGCGAGGAGTTTTACCGGCCCGCCAAGATTGGGTCCGAGGAGAACGAGCAGGATCTCCTGCGCCTGGTCCGGATCATCGGCGACCAGCAGTCGGTGGAGCTGGAATACAAACCCGTGAACTTCCTGTGGGAGTGTCCCGGCCCCAGGAAACGCCAGAGTTGACCGTGCCCCCGGGACGGGCGAAGGGCGACCGATGAACACACGCCGGCGTGTCTGGCTTGCGGGCGCGGCGGTGGCCGTGCTGGCGGCGGCGTCCTATGTGAACACCCTGGACGGCGGATGGGTGTGGGACGACGCCTCGTCGGTGCTGATGCACCGCCATGTCCAGGACCCCTCCAAGATCGGCCGCCTGTTCCTTGAGGACCAGCACGCCTTCGGCATGGGGCAGGGAAACTTCTACCGCCCCCTGCTTTCTGTCACCTTCATGGCGGATTACCTTCTCTCCGGGGGGCCGGTTCCCGCGGCGGGGGATGCCGCCGCAAAGCCCCGGACCGACCTTCCGACCCTGGTGTTTCACCTTGACAGCATCGCCTGGCATGTCCTGGCGGCCGTGCTGCTTCTGGCGCTTCTCCTCCGCCTGGGCGCGCCGCCGGCGGCGGCCGCGGGGGCGGCGGCCGTTTTCGCGGTGCACCCCCTGCACACAGAGGCGGTGGCCTACATCAGCGGCCGGGCGGACATGATGTCGGCGGTGTTCATGTTTGCGGCGCTGCTGCTCTTCCTCTCGCGTTCCGCGGGGGCGCGGCGCGCCCTGCCGTGGGGCGCGGGGCTGCTGTGCCTGGTGTGCGCGCTGCTCAGCAAGGAGTCCAGCCTGATTTTTCCGGTGCTGCTGGCCGTGGTGCTGGGGGTGGACTGGGCGGCGCGGCGGGGGGACGGGGAGTCCCGCCCCCGTGCGGCGGCGCATTTCGCCCCCCTTGCCGCGGCGGTGGCCGTGGTCGCGGGCTACGCGGTGCTGCGGGCGACGGTGCTGAATTTCGCCCCCGAGGCGGCCGCCGCGCAGGCGCGGCCCCTGGGGCACCGGCTGCTGGATGTGTGCCAGGCGTTCGCGCTGTATGTCCGGCTGCTGTTCGCGCCGACGGGGCTGCACATGGAGTGGACGCTGGAGGGGTATCCGGCGTGGCTGGCGCTGCCCGGGGCGGCGGCCCTGGCGGGCCTGGCGGCGGTGGCCGTGATTGCGGCGCGGGCGGGGCGTTTCCGGATCGCCGGGGGCATAGTCTGGTTCGCGGCGGCGTGGCTCCCCATCTCGGGCGTGTTTCCCATCAACGCGCCGCTGGCGGAACACTGGATGTATGTGCCCATGGCGGGGTTCTGGTGGGCTTTCATGGAGTTTCTGCACCGTGAGCGGGGCGCCGTCCGGCATGCCGCGCCCGCGGCGGCGCTGGTTCTGGTGGCGGTGCTTCTTCCCATGACGGTGGCGCGCAATGCCGACTGGAACGACAACGAACGGCTCTTCCGCGCGACGCTGGCGGAGAACCCCGCCTCGGCCCGGGTCCATTACAATCTTGCCGTGACCTATGAGGACGTGCTCGGGAATCCGGCGGGCGCGCGCAGGCACTATGAGGCCGCGCTGCGCACGGGAAAAGTGACCGACGAGGCGGAAACCCGCCTCTCTCTGGGCCGGGTGCTGGAGCAGATGAACGACCATGGCGCCGCCGCCGGGGAGTATGAGCGGGTGCTGGGCCGGGGCGAGGGCGCGCCGGAGGTCATGGTGCACGCGGCCCTGGGGCTGGGGCGCTGCCGCCTGGCCCTGGGCGACTGGGGCGGGGCGATGGGGGTTTTGCAGCGGCTGGCCACCCGCGAGCCGGGCCTGCTGCCGGAGGTGGAGCGGCTTTTCGGCGCGGAGCCTTTTTCCAACCTGTACTGACGCCTTGCATGCGGGGGCGCATTGGTCTATGATGGCGGAAATCCGCCTGGAGAAGAGAGGAACATCATGCTCAAGCAGCGACTGACCCACCCCGAAATTCTTGAGGCCCTGGCATCCGCCGGGCACGGTTCCCGGGTGCTTATCACGGATGGGAACTATCCCGCCAGCACCCAGCTGGGGGACAACGCGGCCCTCGTCTACCTGAATCTGGCGCCGGGAATGCCGACGGCCACCGACGTGCTCAAGGTGGTGCTCACGGCGATTCCCGTGGAAGAGGCGGCGGTCATGGAGCCCGCCGAAGGGCCGGAGCCGGCCATCTTTGGCGAGTTCCGCGCGCTCCTGCAGGAGGTTCCCTTGGTCTCCTACGACCGGTTCACCTTCTATGAGGAGGCCTCCAGTCCGGACACCTGTCTCCAGATTGTGACCGGCGAGCAGCGGATATACGCCAATATTCTCTTGACAATAGGGGTGGTGATGCCCTGAACAATAGGGTGTGCCGCTTTCGGGAAAATCGCAGATTGTGGCCCGCTCTTCGGGCAAAGCTGCGGGTGAAACGGTTGCTGACGGGTCTTTCCCGGTCCTGCGGACCGGGGGGGGCGCGATGAATTTTGTGCAAAAAGATTCTTGACACTTTTGGCCGTCCGTGCTAGAATGCACAGCGTGGTCCAGTGGACTGAGACGGTAGAAACACGCGAACGGAGGTAGGTCTGATGGCCGATGACAACCTTTTTGGCGCGGAGCCCCCGGAAGAAAACCAGAAGAAACCGGGCGATGACACGGGAGCCGGCAATCTTCCGCCGCTGAGCGATTTCGACTCGGGGGGGGGATTCGAGGAAAGCGAACTTCCCCCGCTGGCGAATTTCGAGACGCATGATCCGGGCGCACAGGGCGGCCTTCCGCCCGTCGGCGACATCAACATAGAGACGCCCATGCCCGCAGGCGGCAACATTAAACCGCCGCCCCCGAACTTCGACGACGCCGGCCAGATTTCCTCTTTCGGTCTCGGCCGCGGCGGCACGGGGTTCCAGGATCTGGCGGCGGACAGCGATTTCTCGCCCGAGACGCCGGACATCGGACCGGGCCCCGACACCAGTCTTGACACGCCGATTTTTGACAGCGCCTTCGGTCCGGCGGATTCGACGTTCTCCTTCGGCACGCCGACCCCGGCCCCCGCGCAGGCCCCGGAGACGCCGGTCTTCGGCGAGGCGGATTTCGGTGTGGAGACGCCCGCCATCGGCGCTGCGGACACCTTTGGCGCCGCGCCGCCCGTTGGCGCGAGCACTCCTGCCCCCGATTTCGGGCCGGACACGGGTTTCGGCGGCGGCATGGACATGGGTTTCGGCGGGGGCCCCGTGGGCGCGGGCATTGGCGCGGCCTCAACCGGGCCGAGCGGCCCCGTGGGCAAGAGCGGCAAGAGCATCACGGCCAAGAAGGGCGGCCTGAGCCCGATGGTCGTGATTGTCACGTGGATCATCTTCATTCTCGGCGGCATTCTTGCGCGCCCCTTCCTGGATGATTATCTGGCCTTCCTGCCGTCCTCCCTCCAGAGTCCGCTCAAGGCGGTGATCGCGGAGCGGGACACGCAGATTCAGAGCCTGAACAGCCGCATTGCGACGCTGCAGACCATACCGACCGGCGAAGGGGCCGGGGTGGAAATCACCGAGGAGCGCCGGATCGAGCTGGAGCGCCTCATCAGCGAGAAGTCCCAGCAGCTGGAGCAGCTGAACGGCCAGGTGGAGTCCACCAACGGGACCCTTTCCGAGCGCCAGAGCCAGCTGTCCTCGGTGGAGCAGCAGATCGCCGACAAGAACGAGGAGTTCGCGAACGCCCAGGCGGTCTACGAGGACCTTCGGAACGAGACGGCGATCATCCAGGCGCGTCAGCGCGGCCTGGTGGCCGAAGTCGAGCGGCTCACGGGCTACGTGGGCGAGCTGGAGGAGGCCAACGCCCGCAGCATCGCGACCAAGGACGCCCTGGTCCACAACATCGACCGTCTCCTGATCCAGGTCAAGGAGGCGATGCCGCTCATGCCGCAGAAGTACGACTACACGGCGCGGCTTGCGGCGGTGCAGGCGCTCCGCGATAAGGCGTCCGCCGCGAAGTGGGTGGATCCGGCGCTGCAGGAGGAGTACGCCTCCTTCTACATGCGCGAGATGGAGATCGCCCGGTCCAACGAGTACTTCTTCGCGCGCCTGCCCGTGACGGACAGCCTCGGCGTGACCACGCAGAAGTGGGCGGAGTGCCTGCTGCGCGGCAACTGGGGCGTGTATTACCGCACGCTCGACGGCAAGAACATCGGCGTCTATGAGAACCTCGGCACGGTGGACGCGCCCAAGTGGGGCTTCCGCGAGGGGCTTCCGGTGGACGCGCAGAAGGCCGTTGAGGCGACCGTGATCGCCAACCGCGTGCCGGACTACCAGAACAAGGTGCAGATGCTCGCCGAGCGCCAGATCGCCTCGGAGAACGCCACCCCCTGGCAGCGGAATTTCGATTCCCTGTAAGCCGGGGAGAACGTCTGAAAAACCGGGCGGACGGTCCGAAAGGGCCGTCCGCCCGTTGCTGTTTAACGGCGTGTAAAGGCATGAGGGGAGGGGGGGGGGCACCGATGAAGGGTGATGAACACCGATGGGATGGGGGGGGCGTCACGGGGGCTGCGCCGCTCTTTGTCTGAATGAGGATGCCGTAGTAGGGCAGGGAGGTGGCACGGGCTTCCAGCCCGTGTTTCTCGGGCCACATCCATGACCCAAGACACGGGCTGGAAGCCCATGTCCCCTCCCTGGGCGATGCCGGCATTCACGACATCGTGGTCGCGTTTCGCTCCAGGGTATCCCGGTGCGGGGACACCCCAAAAGGAACGGGCGGGCGGTCCTTTCGGACCGCCCGCCCGCGGAATGCAGGGGGACGGATCGGGTCACACCTTCTCCCGGGGCGTGTAGCGCGTGTGCAGGAGGTGGTGGGACACCTCGCCGAGCGGATGTCCGA
>Ga0116172_10002664_pt1 | contig 15350 bp, 10 predicted proteins | sample AD_UKC083_MetaG_FD_89799 | JGI IMG/M metagenome (GOLD analysis project Ga0116172, IMG submission 89799) | Active sludge microbial communities of municipal wastewater-treating anaerobic digesters from USA - AD_UKC083_MetaG | ecosystem: Engineered > Bioreactor > Anaerobic > Digestate | place: USA...
AATTTACAAATCGTTATTCTTTATCAAAAACGCTTCGGTTTGAGCTAAAGCCAATAGGGAAAACTAGAGAGATGTTGGAAGAGAATGAGGTTCTGAGAAAAGATAAGATTGTTCATGAAAAATATCAACAAACCAAACCTTTTATTGATCGAATGCACAGGGATTTTGTAGCCGAAGCTCTAGAAAATAAGTTAGGTGGGTTAGATGAATATTGGCAAGCATTACGAGATTGGCAGACAGACAAAAAAGACAAGGTATTGCAAAATAATTTACACAAAATTCAGAGGAAATTACGAGAACAAATTGTCACTTTTTTTAATATACAGGCTACAGTGTGGCATCAAAAATATCCAGGAACTAAAAAAAATACTACCGAAATTCTAAAAGAAAAAGATGTTTTTACCACTATCCTTAAACAAAGATATGGAGAAGATAAAGATTCGTTTCTTGTAGATAAGAACGGTGAATTTATTTTAAATCAGCAAGGTGATAAAATTTCAATTTTTGACGGTTGGAAAAACTTTGTAGGTTATTTTGATAAGTTTTTTCAGACTAGAGAAAATTTTTATAAATCTGACGGGACAACAACCGCTATTGCTACTCGAATCATTGATCAAAACCTTAAAAGGTTTTGTGATAATATCACCACTATTCAAAATATAAAAGATAAAGTTAAATTTTTAGAAGTCGAAAATAATTTCGACCTAAAAATTCAAGATGTATTTTCTCTAAATTTTTATAACAACTGTTTATTGCAACCAGGTATTGACAGATATAATGAATTTATTGGCGGAAAAACGTTAGACAACGGACAAAAACTACGAGGTATAAACGAGCTAATTAATGAATACCGCCAAAACAATAAAAATGAAAAAATCCCATTCTTAAAAAAATTAGACAAGCAAATTTTAAGTGAAAAGGATCAGTCTGTTTCAGACGAGCTTCAGGACGATAATGATTTATATTCCATATTGATATCTTTTATTGAAGTAGCTGATAAAAAGGTTGATATTTTACGACATTTGTTTACTGATTTTGTCGAAAACAATCAACAGTACGATTTAGATAAAATTTATTTTTCTAAAGAAGCTTTTAATACTATTACCAGACGTTGGACTTCTGAAACAGATTCTTTTGAAACAGAGGTTTATCAAACAATCAGTCAAAAAAATACAAAGGATTTTTATGAATCACTGCGTCGAGACAAAGATGACAGCGTTATAAAAAAAGAAAAAGATAGTTATAAATTTCCGTCATTTATTTCTCTAGGTCATATTAAGCAAGCATTAGATAGAATCGAAGCTGGTGGCATGTATGCTAGTAAGGTGAATGAAGAAAAATCAGAAAAATATTTTTGGAAGGATGTTTATATAGTTAAAATAGCGTCCCTCAAAGACAAAACTATTTGGCAACAATTTTTAGCAATTTATCTATTCGAATTTAATTCTTTGCTCGAAAGAGACATTACTGTTCAAAAAAAGACTAGTGAAGGAAAAATAGTGCAGGATAAAATCCAAGCAGGTTTAAATGTATTTGCTAAAGATTTAAAAGACAAATTAAATAATTTCAAAAAAGAAGATACAAAGATAGCTATCAAAAATTATGCTGATGAAGTTTTGCATATCTATCAGATGGCGAAATACTTCGCGGTAGAAAAAAAGCGTTTATGGTTAGATCATTATGATCTTGACCCTCTGTTTTATAATCATGCTCAATATGGATATCAACTTTTTTATGATGGTGCTTATGAAGAGATTGTGCTTGTTTACAATAAATTACGCAATTATTTAACCAAAAAACAATTTAATCAAGAAAAGTGGAAGCTGAATTTTGAAAATGCTACCCTAGCGGATGGTTGGGATAAGAATAAAGAAAGAGATAATACCGCAATTATTCTTAGAAAGAATACAAGATACTATCTCGGGATCATGAAAAAGGAATTCAACAACCTTTTTATAGATGAGAAAGAAAAGGAATTTTTAGCAAGTAATGATGAAAAAAATGTTTACGAAAAAATGGTTTATAAGTTTTTTCCAGATCCGTCAAAAATGTTCCCTAAAGTTTGTTTTTCGGCAAAGGGGCTAGAGGAATTTCAACCAAGTGAAGAAATTTATAAAATTTATAAAAATGAAGAATACAAAAAAGGTGACAGATTTTCTGTTAATAGTTTGCATAAGTTAATTGATTTTTATAAAAATTGTCTCAATAAATACGAAGGCTGGAAAAGCTATGAATTTAAACATTTAAAGCCGACTGAAGATTATCAAGATAATATTGGTGAGTTCTATCAAGATGTAGCTACGGATGGTTATTCCATTTCTTTTCAAAAAATTTCACAAAATTATATAGATAAGCAAAATCAAGCCGGAAAGCTTTATCTGTTTGAAATTTATAACAAAGACTGGAGCGATAAGGCTACAGGAACCAAAAATTTACATACACTTTACTTTGAATCAGTGTTTTCTAACGAAAATCGAGATTTAAACTTTCCTATGAAGCTTAATGGTCAGGCAGAAATTTTTTATCGACCAAAAACGAAAAATTTAGAAAAAAAACAAATTGTTACTCAAAAAAATGAAATTACTCTAACAAAAGGGGATAAAGCTTGGCAAAAGAAAAGGTATTTGGAAGATAAGATATTTTTTCATATGCCTATGACTTTGAATCGTATCCCGAACCATAGTACTAATTTCAATGCAGAAATAAATAATTTTTTATCTGGTAATGACGATATAAATATAATTGGTGTTGATCGTGGTGAGAAACATTTAGCCTATTATTCAGTGATTAATCAAAAAGGTGAGATTTTGGACACTAAGTCTCTCAATATGATTGTTAATAAAAAAACGAAAGAAAAAGTGGATTATGCTGGTAAGTTGGAAGCTCGGGCTAAAAATCGCGAACAGGCGCGTAAGGATTGGCAGACAGTAGAAGAAATTAAGGATTTAAAGAAAGGCTATATTTCTCAAATAGTTCGTACTTTAGCGGATTTAGCAATCGAATACAATGCTATTATTGTCTTGGAAGATTTAAATATGCGATTCAAACAAATTCGTGGCGGTATCGAAAAAAGTATTTACCAACAATTAGAAAAAGCTTTAATCGACAAATTTAACTTTTTAATAGATAAGGAAGAAGCTGATCCACAGAAAGCTGGGCACTTATTCAATGCTTATCAGCTTACAGCCCCTTTTAAATCTTTTAAAGATATGGGTAAACAAACTGGAATTATTTTTTATACCCAGGCTAGTTATACTTCCAAAATTGATCCTTTAACAGGTTGGCGACCAAACTTATATTTGAAATACGTAAATGCGGAGAAGGCGAAGGAATTGATTGGAAAATTTAGTAGCATCGTTTTTAACGAGAATAAAAATAGATTTGAGTTTACTTATGATTTGGAGAATTTTTCTTCGAATATAAAAGAGAAACCAGAAAAAACAGAATGGACTGTTTGTTCATGTGTTGAAAGAATTCGTTGGAATAAAAAATTAAACGAAAATAAAGGTGGATATGATTATTATGAAAATCTTACAGATGGTGGTTTACTCAATAAAAATGCGTCAGAAGAAAATATTAGTAATTTTAAGGAGTTATTTAGGAAGATAGGTATAGATTATCGTGTGGATATTTTGTCTCAGATTAAACAACTGGAATCGAAAAACAATGAAAAATTTTTTAGGAATTTTATATTCCTATTTAATTTAATGTGTCAGATTCGTAATACTGACCAAGATAAAGAAGGTGATGAAAACGATTTTATTCTTTCTCCAGTAGAACCTTTTTTTGATAGTCGAAGAGCAAAGCAGTTTGGTGAAAATCTACCACAAAATGGTGATGAAAATGGTGCTTATAACATTGCTAGAAAAGGGATAATTATTCTAAATAAAATTACAAAATATAAGCAAACTAATGGTGATGATCAAAAGATGAGTTGGGGTGATTTGTATGTTTCCAATCAGGATTGGGATAATTTTGCCTCTAAATAGGGTATTACCCATAATAATATGTTATAATATATTATTATGGATAATTATATCCAGATATCAAGACTTAATGACTTTATTTTTTGTCCGAAGTCAATTTATTATCACTCCATCTATGAATCATTTAGTGAGAGTAATTATCACAGTCATTTTCAGACAGTTGGTAAGATTAATCATCAAAATATAGATTTAGCCAAATATTCTACTGCCAGTAGATATTTACAAGGAGTCACTGTTTATCATGAAAAACTTAAACTGATTGGAAAAATAGATATTTATGACCAGGAAAATCAATGTCTAATAGAAAGGAAATACACCATTAAGAAAATATTTGATGGCTACAAATATCAAATTTTTGCTCAATTTTTTTCTTTAAAAGAAATGGGTTTTAAGGTTAAAAAACTATTCTTCCACTCTCTTTCAGACAATAAACGATATTCAGTAAAATTACCAACAACCACAGACTATCAGCGCCTTTCATCTCTTTGTCAAAAAATCCAAAACTATAACTTAGAGCAATCATTGCCACCTAAGTCTACTTCTGCCAATAAATGCCAAAATTGTATTTATCATTTGTTATGCGTCTAATATGATTCAACCTAACGATTTTAAAGAAAAGAAGATAGTCGTGATTGATGGTCTTAATCAATCGATTAATGATATTAAAATTGGCAATAACAATATTCGTCTCTACCGCGAAGGTAAATGTGTTGATCAAATAACCTGTTGTTCTGTAATTTGTTTATTTATTATTGGTGAAGCTACTGTAACCACTAAATTAATTAATACTTGCCAACAGTATGGAATTTCTATTTTTTTTCTAAATCAATCTCTAAAATATTATGGTGAAATTAACTCAAAAGCTGAAGGAAATTATTTACTGAGACAAAAACAATATCATTTGACTGATGATAAGTGTCTTGAAATATCAAAAAAAATTATTAAAAACAAAATTATAAATCAGCTGCAAACCATTCAATCTAAAAAGGATATCAATGTGGATTCTTGTCAAAATTTAAATGAGTTACTTGGAGTGGAGGGGAGTAGCGCCAATAATTATTTTCAAATTTTATTTAAGGATATTGGTTGGTATCGTCGATCTCCTCAAACTAGAGAAGATATCCCTAATTTTCTATTGGATATTGGTTATAGTTTTTTATTCAATTATGTTGACTCAATCCTGAGAATTTTTGGCTTTGATACTTACAAGGGGATTTATCATCAACTCTTTTTTCAAAGAAAATCACTAAGTTGTGATCTTATGGAACCAATGCGAGTTTTAATTGACAAGCAAATTGTTAAATCTTATCACTTGAAACAAATAAATGAGAAGGATTTTGGTTTTAAAAACGGCAGTTTCTTTTTTAAAAAATATGAATATTCTAAAAAATATCGAAACATTTTTTTAAAAGCCATTTCCGATAAAAAAGATGACATTTATCAGTATATTTATGGGTTTTATCGTTATATGATGAATAGTCAAAAATATAATTTCCCTAATTTTAAACCATGCTGATAGTTGCTTACGATTTTTCAAACGACAAAACTAGAGCCAGTTTTTCAAAATATCTCAAGAAATTTGGCGAAAAAATACAATATTCTGTTTATGGTATTAAAAACAGTCCGCGGGTATTAAACAACATTTTGTCAGTGATTGAGCATAAGTATAAAAAGAAATTTAAAAAAAGTGACAGTATTTTATTATTTTCTACTTGTCAAGGTTGCAACAAGAAAATAATTAGATATGGTAGCGCCATTCACTATGAAGAGGATGTGGTAGAATTAGGGGAGTAGGACTTTAACAATTAGGCACAAAAGTATAAGTTATATTGTTGGTAAAACCTTAGTCTTTATTTTTTATAAAAAGACATAATAGAGTTAAAATTATCGATAAATTAGGTGTAATTTATGAATCTATCAAAAAGTCCCATAATTTTTTTTAAAAAAATGAGGTTGTATCTTTTTACCGATAGATTCATGAATACACTCTCTATTACCAATAAGAAATTTCTACTTTTGTAGATTTATTGCTCCCGATATAATAGTTTATCTCTATTACCAATAAGAAATTTCTACTTTTGTAGATCCGGCTGGGATATGTTAAAGGCTAACTCTATTACCAATAAGAAATTTCTACTTTTGTAGATAACTAGTAAAATCTGGCATAAACTCTACTCTATTACCAATAAGAAATTTCTACTTTTGTAGATCAATTTAATGAAACAAATCAGACAGACTCTATTACCAATAAGAAATTTCTACTTTTGTAGATGAATCTATATTTTGAACACTTTTTACCTCTATTACCAATAAGAAATTTCTACTTTTGTAGATTGTAGAGCTTGCAGATAGAAAGACACTCTCTATTACCAATAAGAAATTTCTACTTTTGTAGATGAGATCAGAACAGGGTAAGCATTTATTCTCTATTACCAATAAGAAATTTCTACTTTTGTAGATAATACCAGGTGCCGGCAATAATTTGAAAACTCTATTACCAATAAGAAATTTCTACTTTTGTAGATAAACGACTTGAAGAATTAACTACTTGACTCTATTACCAATAAGAAATTTCTACTTTTGTAGATATTTTAAAGCAATAAAAAAGCCACCCAACTCTATTACCAATAAGAAATTTCTACTTTTGTAGATCTTCTTGAATTCTTCCATCTTCTTTTCTCTATTACCAATAAGAAATTTCTACTTTTGTAGATTCTAATACTTCAATACAATCTAAATACTCTATTACCAATAAGAAATTTCTACTTTTGTAGATCTTATAGCTTTGACTTTACCAGTAGGGCTCTATTACCAATAAGAAATTTCTACTTTTGTAGATCCCTGGACTTTTTGAACTACGAAGACCTCTATTACCAATAAGAAATTTCTACTTTTGTAGATCTCTGTCTGTCTATCTATCATGATTCACTCTATTACCAATAAGAAATTTCTACTTTTGTAGATCACCTCCATGTCTAAAATATCATTTTCTCTATTACCAATAAGAAATTTCTACTTTTGTAGATGGATGTCTAGGAATAGTTTTCTGATACTCTATTACCAATAAGAAATTTCTACTTTTGTAGATCCGACTTGAACAACTATGCGTAAAGTCTCTATTACCAATAAGAAATTTCTACTTTTGCAGATTTTTGGCTATCTCTTTCTCTATATCCTCTATTACCAATAAGAAATTTCTACTTTTGTAGATATTAACTCATTAATAGCGACATAGACTCTATTACCAATAAGAAATTTCTACTTTTGTAGATCCAGCCAAAGTATTGAGGTAGTCACGCTCTATTACCAATAAGAAATTTCTACTTTTGTAGATAAGTTGCCCTTAAATACACTTATGTTCTCTATTACCAATAAGAAATTTCTACTTTTGTAGATTATTATGGCTAACAAAATAACAGCAACTCTATTACCAATAAGAAATTTCTACTTTTGTAGATATTCCACATTCCTTTACTCCTGCAACTCTATTACCAATAAGAAATTTCTACTTTTGTAGATACAACTACTATGGCAGACAAAAAACTACTCTATTACCAATAAGAAATTTCTACTTTTGTAGATTTCCAGTAGCACAAACATTGATCAAGCTCTATTACCAATAAGAAATTTCTACTTTTGTAGATACGCAATAGGGAAGTAATAAGGTTATAGCTCTATTACCAATAAGAAATTTCTACTTTTGTAGATCGTGGGGATCTTAGTTATAGGCACGGCTCTATTACCAATAAGAAATTTCTACTTTTGTAGATCCCTCATTTTTACCCTTAATAATCTTCCTCTATTACCAATAAGAAATTTCTACTTTTGTAGATAGTGTAAAAAGGATTGGTTGGCGGTCTCTATTACCAATAAGAAATTTCTACTTTTGTAGATAATGTGTGTAACAGATGTGTAGTTTCTCTATTACCAATAAGAAATTTCTACTTTTGTAGATTCAGATAATACTGGTTACTCTACCGGCTCTATTACCAATAAGAAATTTCTACTTTTGTAGATCTTGATCGCTCGGTGCCTCTTGACGTCTCTATTACCAATAAGAAATTTCTACTTTTGTAGATTAGTCGTCAATTTGCGACTTGTAAACTCTATTACCAATAAGAAATTTCTACTTTTGTAGATTAACGTAGGTCGAGTGATAAAAGGTACTCTATTACCAATAAGAAATTTCTACTTTTGTAGATTAACGTAGGTCGAGTGATAAAAGGTACTCTATTACCAATAAGAAATTTCTACTTTTGTAGATTTTTACCTTATTCGTGGCTTCGATAACTCTATTACCAATAAGAAATTTCTACTTTTGTAGATCATTGTTTGAATGGCTTGCTCCCACCTCTATTACCAATAAGAAATTTCTACTTTTGTAGATTCATAAGCCTTATCCAGGAATTGTTTGCTCTATTACCAATAAGAAATTTCTACTTTTGTAGATATCGAGTTTTAGTAAGTAGTAATTTTCTCTATTACCAATAAGAAATTTCTACTTTTGTAGATACAATTCTGGGGTTTCCCAGACGTTCTCTATTACCAATAAGAAATTTCTACTTTTGTAGATATGAAGGCACATTAGGTGAAGTCAATCTCTATTACCAATAAGAAATTTCTACTTTTGTAGATCTCCTTTGTGTTTATAATTTACGTTCTCTATTACCAATAAGAAATTTCTACTTTTGTAGATATTATTCCCGCTTCTTTTAGCGCTTTCTCTATTACCAATAAGAAATTTCTACTTTTGTAGATTTCAATTCCTATGACCAAAGACGAACTGCTCTATTACCAATAAGAAATTTCTACTTTTGTAGATAACTTCACGATGAAGGTTTTGAAAAAACTCTATTACCAATAAGAAATTTCTACTTTTGTAGATAGGTAGCGGTAGTACGTGACCGGAAAGCCGCTCTATTACCAATAAGAAATTTTTATGAGTAAGTAGGTAAGGGTTTAGAAAAAGAACTTTTGGATATGGCGGTGAGATCGAGTTGTGTGGCACGAGCGATATGATAAATATCATTTCCAGTTATATCGCCTCCCTGTATATGTTTAATTAGATGATCTGGAATAAGCCGATCAACATCGACTAAAGCAAGGTTACTGACTGATCGGCGTTTGGTGGCCTGATTGATACCACTAAAAGTGGTATTAAGAATTTTTTCCCAATTATTAGGATCTATGTCGCCTATAGATCGTAATTGTTGCCAATCATGTTTGCTGCAATTGAAATAGGCGGCTGTGAAATGAACGGGTCTACTGGAGGCATCGACATCGTGGACGGGCATTTCCCACATTACATGAACTCGATTTTGATTATTTTGATCGGTAATGAAGTTGATAATTAGAGTGTTATCAAGTTGTATGTTGCGAGAGATAGGTGATTGCAAGCGGAGGTAATACAACATGTGAAGTATTTTTAATTTCGGATTGATTGTAGACATAAAATCAGGAAATGTTTTTCTAGGGACGTAACCGTTTTCATAGGGAAGCATATGAAAATCTTGTCTGTTGTCTGAATTGTGTCCGGGGGGTGAAAATTCTTCTCCATGTATGGTGATGCCACCAACAAACTTACCTCCTATCTTTCTGTCTTTGATTCGACTGTCGATTTGAATTAGTGTTGTTTCAATGGATTTATTATCAATAATTTCGGTGGTGATTGGGGTGGGTGGAGATGGTGGAATGATTTGAGGAGGATCAATGGTTTTGTTGTCAAGAAGTTGGCAGTATTCAACGCGAGTTGAATCTAATTTTTTAATACAATATTGTCCATTTTTGATTTCCAGAAGATTGTTGGCAGGGTCCGGTAAGATGATTAAATCGCTGAGAAAGGCATTATTCAATTTTTCAACGTCTTTTGGGTCTTCAATAAGTTGAGAGAGATTATTTTTTAATTTCTCTTGGTCGGCAGAGACTGCGATTTGGTCGAATAATGGAATTGTTACTGCCCCTGGTGCTTCTACATAGATTATGGCTCGACGATTGATTTCATCCTTGAAAGGAATAGTGATGACAAGTAATTGAAAAATTTTATTATTTCTAGGCGGGAGGTTAAAATAAAAAAGACTGCAGGGTGGTTGTTGGCGTCCGTGATCAAGATTCCAGGAATCCAATGCTCGACTGACATCTATGAGAGCTGTTTGTATGGCAGGCGATAATGTGGTCTCGATAGGTTTAATAGTAGTATCTTGATCTTTGTGGGCGATAACTCCTATCAATTTTTCGCTCATGATATGGGAATTTTATCAAAAAAACACTAAGAGCAAAAGAAGAGGTATTGATACTGGAATTGGTGTAAACTGAAAGTGTGTATACACCCTCTAAAGAACAATTGAAGCAGTTAGAGATTTTGTTTGAGTTGATAGACAAATGTAAGGAAAAAGAAATTGAGATTTGGATTGTCGGTGGATATGGGTTGGATGCATTGTATGGCAGTTTGACTAGAGATCATGGGGATATTGATTTGATAGTTTGGGAAAAAGATTTATTGGCGGTGGGAAAGATGGTTGAAGAGATGGGTTTTATGAAGGATGCGAACGAGGCAGAAAAAAATAAAAAAGTGTATCGTCCCGAAGCGACTGTGGCTGTGAATGATTTGTTTAAAATCGAATTTGGTAGTATCGAGTTTTACGGTCAATTTTTTCCTAAAGAGACACCTTTGGAGTCGTTGATTTCTAAAAGTGAAAACGGGGTGATAATGGGAAAAACGATAAAAACTTTGACCTTAAAAGGATATGAAATTACGGCTGAGGTCCAAAATCAAAGAGCGGTTCGGGGTAATTGGGGTGAATACAAACATCAAAAACATTTTGAAAAGATGATTAGTGTATTAAATGAAAAAAAAGATATAATGAACCATATGACTGATTTTCAAAATATTTCGAACAACGATAACAATAGTAGTCAGAACGTAGTTGTGGCTGAACCAATAAAAAAGCGTGTAGATGTTAAAAAAATATTGATAGTGTTAATGGGTATCATAATTTTGATATTGGGGTACCTGCTTATGCGTTGTGTGACGATAAAAATGGACGACATGGTTTTTGATGTAGAAGATGATTGGGAATTATTAGAAGAAGAGTCAACTCCAGCTTTGACTAGGGAACAAGAATATGAAATGACACAGACTAAAATAAATGAAGATGGAATTCGGTTTGAGGGTGGAGATGGATTGTCGATAGAGAAGGCAATTGTGATTGTGGGAGCTAAGAATGAATCGGAAGGAGTTGCCGCGGAGTATTTATACTTAAATGATAAGTATGGGCCAAGAGGGGAAGGTTATGTGTTGCAGTCGCAAAGGATGAAGATGGAAAAAGATAGGGTATATGATAGTTTGAAGATAGAAGTACCGGCATTAGATCAAACTTTGGAGTATTTTTTTGACATTACTGATTTTTTTGGTAAATGGTAAAGGAGACAGTATGAAAGCAAAAATAAAAGTAATTAGACAAAAATGGACAGGTTGGACGCCACAACAACCTGAGCCGCAAGAAAATATAATGGAGGTGGGGACAGGTGATTCGTTGATATTGACTCTGGAAGAGTTGGGAAATCCGAGTTTGGTGGTGAAGGATATTGGTGCTGAGGCGGTGACGGTGATATCTTCAAATTTGGCGCCAAAACAAGACACTGGAACCATAAATTTAAACAAGGATTATTCCAACTTGGAAACAGTTTTAAAAATTGATGAGACTGTAGAATTGGGAACACAGACTATGGATGCCGGGGTGAAGTATATCTTGACTTTGATTGAGATTGTCTAAATTGGGTTGCTAGAATGAAATATGTGGTGGTTGTTATGGCAGCAGATTTTGGTGTACGTGTTAGCCTTTGCGGGGGTGTGGATTGGGTCCGGTTTAGCGATAAAATCGGTAGAAAAACTGGCTAACTTTCTAAACATATCGTCTTTTATGGTCTCTTTTGTGGTTTTGGGATTGTTTACGTCGATAGGAGAATTGTCGGTGGGGATTAATGCTTTGATTGAGCAAGATCCGGAAATTTACGTAGGCAGTTTGATTGGCGCTTCAATCGTTTTATTTTTGTTAATTACACCGCTGTTGGCGGTGATGGGTAAGTCAATACGAATAAATGAAAAATTTAGAGGTTTTAATTTAGTGGCATCATTGCTGGTAGTGGCTTTACCGGCGATTTTGGTCATGGACGGAAAAGTGAGTAAAACTGATGGGGTGATAGCGGTAGTGGCTTTTGTCTGGTTGTTAAGGAGATTAAAATCTAAAAAAAATTTGTTGGGAAAGATAAAAAGTTTGGGAATGAGAAGTAGTATTCAGGTAGGTAAGGAAGTTTTTATCATTTTATTGGGAATGGGAATTGTCTTTGTAGCCAGTAAATTTATAGTTGAGCAAACGCTTTATTTTTCTGATTTACTGAATATTTCGCCATTTATCATTAGTTTGTTAGTAGTATCGATTGGAACCAATGTGCCGGAATTGTCATTAGTGTTTCGATCAGTAGCGATGCGTAATTATCAGGTGGCTTTTGGTAACTATGTGGGATCGGCGGCATTTAATACACTATTGTTTGGAGTGTTGACCTTGATTTACAGTCAAGATGTTTATTTGAGTAACAGTTATGTAGTGGGGTTGGTGTTTTTGATAGCGGGTTTAGCGATGTTTTACTATTTTGCCAGAACCGAAAACACTTTATCGCGTTTAGAAGGGTTGATGTTGTTGACTTTTTATGTGGTGTTTGTGATTGCGGAAATATCGTTTCATCGGGGAGGATAGAGATATTCTTGCCAACGCTGACGATAATCTGCGGAAAATTGTTTGTAGTAATTCCATTTTTTACGTTTAGTATCCAAAGAGGGGTTACGGAGCATGTTGTCAATTAATTCAGTAACTTGATTAATACGGATTTGTAAGTTTTTATCGATAGGTATGGGTAATAAATAATCATGGAAAATTCCGAATTTATCATGTTTATAGATTTGTTTGACCAAGTATTTATATAAAGAATCGTTGACATGGGGACTTTTACCCCGAGCTACCGGTAAACCAATGGTGTTTCTAAGTTCTTGTTTTTTAATCTTAAATTCCTCATTGAGTTCGGGACTGATTCGATGACGGGGAAGATAGCGTTGTTGGTCACGCCATGAACGGCGATGCATTTGGTCAATTGATTGCTCAGTGGTGTTGGTAGAGGTAAAGAGTGGTAATTGGGAAGGATGTTCTTTTGGGGACATGATAAGGTATTGTACTATAAAGTGATATTAAAGTAGGGGTTGTAGGTATTTGTATAATGGATTAATGAAATGGTGGTTGATAATTGGATTTTTGGGTTTTTTACTTTGGGACAATCAAAGGATTAGCCTGACGCGATATAAAATTAAATTAAGAAAATTTAACAAGAATTTTTCAGGTTTTAGAATAGTGCAGATTTCTGATTTACATAACCAAATCTTTGGTAAAAATCAAAGACATGTTTTGAAGAAGGTTAGGGAGGGGGAGCCTGATGTGATTGTGATAACCGGAGACCTGGTGGATTTTAGGCATACAAATATTGAAATAGCCCTGGATATGGTAAGACAACTTAAAAAAATAGCGCCGGTTTACATGGTGACTGGGAATCACGAATTGTGGAGTCCACGATGGTCAGAGTTGAAACAAGAACTGGAAAAAGAAAAAATTTTATTGGATGGAAAAAGGGTAGTGTTAAGAAAAAATAAGGATAAGATTAACCTGTGGGGGATAGCTGATCCAGGGAATCAAGTAAGGGAGAGCAGTGAGTTTTTTGGGGATAATTTAAGGGTGATGATTAGTAAAATGAATAAAAATGAAGTGAATGTATTGTTATCTCATCGTCCAGAAAAATTTAAGGACTATGTAGATAACAGTTTTGATTTGGTTTTAACGGGACATGCTCATGGAGGGCAGATGAGATTACCAATTTTGGGTGGTTTGGTGGCACCACATCAGGGGATATTGCCTGATTTTGATGCTGGGATGTTTAGACAAGGGGGGACAGGGATGATAGTTTCTCGGGGTTTGGGTAATAGTGTGATTCCTTTGAGGGTGTTTAACAACCCGGAGATAGTCAGTATAGTAATATTCAACCCTTGAAATTAAAGAAAAATCCGACATAATTATTTTATGATGATGACTTGGTCAACCCCTAAAAAAATAATAGCACTAGCGGTCGTTGTATTCGCAGCAATCTTTGTGTTACCCCGTTGGTTGTTTAAACCAGCAGTGTTATCGGTAACCGGAGTTGGGAGAGTGAGTATTAAACCGGAAAAGGCTTCTTTAATGGTGACCCGCAGTGATTTGTCTAGTGTACCGGCAGTAGCCATTCAAAAAGGTAATGAAGCTATTGATCAAATGATTACTGACGCTAAGATGATTGTCGGTGAAGATGCTGAAGTATTAAAGTCTGTTTACAGTGTGACCCAGGTATCTATTCCGCAAGTAAACAGTGATGGTCAAGTGGCCAGCAGCAAAGGTTATCAGGTAGTTAATGGTTTTCAGATCACTTTTAGTAAAGTAGAGGCGGTGAGTGATTTAATTCAAAAAATGTATGAGGATGGAGCGGCGGCGGTATCCAACATCAATTTTATTTCTCAAAATGAAGATGAGGTGAATCGTCAAGCCGTCAAGTTGGCAGTGGAAGATGCTAGAAAGGAAGGTAAAAAGATGACTAGAGCTATGAGGAAGATTTTAGGAAAGATGGTGAGTGTGTCGATTGATCAAGGTAAGGCAGCCAGTACGGTTAGTGCTGAGAAGGGAGTGGTAGGAAGTCAGGAAATGGAGGTGGTTAAAACAGCCTCGGTTGTTTATGAAGTATGGTAACTTCCAGTTGAAAACTAGAAAAGGATTGGTTCAATTACCAATTTTGTTGGGTTTATTGGTAATGGCGATTGCCATTCCAGTAGCCACTAAACTGGTTCAAGAAAATCAGGATAGTAGAGGAAGCGCTGCATCTTGTGGTGCTCCAGGGACTATTAGTCAATGCGGTACTAAAGGAGGTTGTTCAACCGGTTACAGGTGTTTACCTGGTGGTTGTAGTTATGATCCCGCTTGTGGCGGCTTTACTCCCACCAATACCCCCAAGCCTAATGAATGTAGTGGTAACGTTACTAGATGTAACGGTATTCAATTACAGAGATGTCAAAATGGTAACTGGGTGATGGTAGAAAATTGTGCTTATGGATGTAGTAATGGAGCTTGTAAAGCGGCACCGACAGCAACTAGAACACCAACTGCTACTCCAATATTAGCCACCCCCACTCCCAGTTGTCTTCAAGAAGGAGAGCGATATCAAGAAGGTAAATGTTGTGCTGGTTTAATCAAAGCGACGACACCTTATGGTTATGTTTGCGGTAAACGAGGCAGTTGTCAA
>Ga0116172_10002668_pt1 | contig 15338 bp, 16 predicted proteins | sample AD_UKC083_MetaG_FD_89799 | JGI IMG/M metagenome (GOLD analysis project Ga0116172, IMG submission 89799) | Active sludge microbial communities of municipal wastewater-treating anaerobic digesters from USA - AD_UKC083_MetaG | ecosystem: Engineered > Bioreactor > Anaerobic > Digestate | place: USA...
AATACTACCCGACGATATTTTGCCGGACATACAAAATGATACAGCAATACTGATACGTTATGGCTCCTATGGATATATTCACTCACATTACAAAAATAATCTTTTATGCGAAGCAGAGCTTCGGGGAACTTACCCCGGAGAGATAAGAGATCTACGTCTATGCTTTTTCTTTGAAATATGTCATATACGGTTGTCCGGGATCTGTGTATCCGCAAGGCAAATTCTGCAATGGACAAATTGCGTTCATTTACCTTCTGTTTAATAATATGCCCCAAGTGAACATTAACCATGACATAATCATTTTAGGATATTTTTATATGGCAAGAAAATGGTTACCAAAATTGGCCATCATTTCTGCAGCAAACAACACAGAACCGTCAGTATCACAGACAGATGTGTTGATTTTTTAATACATTATAACTCCACTCCATGATAAAACAATTGTATGTTACGTCTTGTGAAAATTTATTGATCCTGTATTATTTTTATCTTTGTTAACTAAAAATATTAATTCGACACAATATTAGGTTATAATTTAGACTGTTCAAAATATAATGGACAATATTTCGGCTTTTATCAAAAATCGAATCATGTATTTCATTGAAAATCAACAAATAAAAAAGGTTGATTTTTTTAGAAAAACCGGTATGTCTGCATCGAATTTTAAGGGAAAAGGACTTAGCAGCGAGTTGGGTGGTGATAAAATAGCCAAATTTTTGTCTGTATATCCCGATGTATCGGCCGAATGGTTGATAACCGGAAAAGGACCGATGTTAATTAACAAGGACACCTCCGAATATCCAAACGAGCCTTATTATAATAAACCCATAAATTTGCAGTATAAGGCATGTTCTTTCTATAAATCAATGGATTCTTTTTGTGAAGAAACAGAGCCTTATTTTAGGATCCCTGATTTTTCCAAAGCTGAATTTTTAGAGCGTGTTAAAGGAGATGCCATGTCTCCAAAATATAATAACGAAGACCTTGTCGCCTGCAAAAAGGAAACTTCTTTTATACCAGATAACAAAATCTACGCTATACGCACTAAAAGCATGGGATTGATTATCAGACGCGTGTCGCCGGCAGAAAAAAGTACGCACATTACTCTTATTTCCGAAAATAAAGACTATCCGCCATTTGATATTCCGTTTACCGAAGTTGAAGATATAGCACTTGTGCTAGGGGCCGTAACAATAGAACGGGAATGATTTCAACAGTTATTAAATGAGAATTAAGATGGAAAAAGATATTCAGAAACAAGGTCAAAGTATTTTTGAGCAAATTAAAAAAAACGATGAACATGGTAACGAGTTTTGGACAGCCAGAACTCTTGCGAAGGCGTTAGATTACAATGATTTTAGGAATTTTCTCGCAGTTATTGAAAAAGCCAAAGAGGCTTGTATAAACAGTGGACAGCCGATAGAAAACCATCTCGTTGAATTCAACGAGATGGTTCCTATTGGTTCAAGCGCTGAAAGGCTCATACCGAGCTATAAATTATCTCGGTACGCTTGTTATCTGATTGTGCAAAACGCCGACCCCTCTAAAGAGGTTGTGGCGTTGGGGCAAACTTATTTTGCAGTGCAGACGCGTCTTCAAGAAATCAGGCAAATGGAGGAATACAAGCGCCTAAGCACCGAAAATGAAAAGCGGCTGTTTCTTCGCAACGAAATGGCAAAGCACAACATCCAACTTGCAGCCGCAGCCAAAGATGCCGGAGTAATAGAACCATTGGATTATGCCATTTTTCAAAATCACGGGTATATGGGTTTATATGGAGGTTTGGATGCCAAGGCTATTCATAAGTACAAAGGATTGAAGAAAAGCCAGCTGATACTTGACCATATGGGCAGTACTGAATTGGCAGCCAATTTGTTCCGTGCAACACAAACCGAAGAAAAACTGCGCCGAGAAAACATAAAAGGTAAAACCAAAGCCAACCGAACCCATTACGAAGTAGGCAAAAAAGTACGCAAAACCATACAGGAATTGGGCGGCACCATGCCCGAAAATCTACCTGTGGCTGATAGTATTAAAAAATTAGAAAGTACGAAACAACCCAAACGATTGAAGCCAAATAGAAGGGGGGACAATGAATGAGTGAAAAGAATATAGACTTGGTGCGATAGTCAATCGCTTAGGTTAAAGTTTTCTTTATCAAATTTATTTTTGCACAGACTCCTGATAAAACCCGTTTAAAGATAATCACTACGACCTGACCTCGTCATACCCGCCAGGTAAAAGAAGCGCACTTCCGTTATCAGACTTCCTTGCAAGACATTTTATTTGACTCCTCCCGCGGGTTAGATAAAAATGTCATTGGCCACTTGTGAATACATTAAGCAGGGGGGTACCATCATCATCACCAGTCCCACAGGCGCCGGTAAAAGCTGGCTTGCCTCTGCGTTGGGCTATCAGGCATGCATGTCGGGTTTCAAAACAAGTTATTATGGCATGCAAAGACTTTTTGAACATATAACCATCTAACAACGTGTCATATAGCCGGAACGAATCTGCTTATTTTGGATGACTTTGGTATGCAGGTACTCGACAGTCAGCAAATGCTTGACTTAATGGAAATCATGCAAGACCGTCATGGCGTCAAATCTACCATTATTGCCAGTCAACTTGCCGAAGTCGATTGGTATGATATTTTAAATGCAGATACTACGACTGCCGATGCTATTTTAGACTGGATCGTGCACACAGCTCAAAGATTTGTTTTAAAAAGGAGACACTTTACGAAAAAAAATGAGATGGTTTTGAATCAAGAGTGATTTTGATCAACTAACAAAGGAATAGTGAACAGATCACCGTTTTAGGTGGGTGGTTATCGTCCGTTTTTTACAAATAATTGTTACTTAATAAAAAGAGTTTGATTATTCCCACAAACCATCTTTTCCGGTCGGGGCTGTGTCAGTACTACCACATTGGGGGCAGGCCACAGTGGAGGCTATATTGTGAAAAGAGCCGCCACATTCACAAATAAAGAATCCCAGTGGACGATGCATTTTATGATATTGGAATTTTGACTTGCCGCAACTGGAACAATAATAATTTGTTCCCTGTGGGCCCATCCCCTCATATACATCAAAGACATTACCACAGATTTTGCATCTATATACCTTCTTTTTGCCCATACTTCAAAATTTCATCATGGAAAAATAAGCGAAAAAAACAAGTAGTAAGGACCTGTTTTTGATTCCGGTATAGAATGTCTTGAATTGGGAGGACAGATATCAGAAAAGAAAGCCGTGCTCCCTGAGAAAAAGAATGAAGTCGTCTTTTCTCGACCGGGCAACAGGAACCATAGTTTTAGCACTATCATCCATAATAACATAACAGCCATCCTTATTAACCAACTGTCTGATATGTTTGATGTTGATTAGATGCTGGTTATGTACCCTGTAAAAGAGCCCCAGATCCGTCAACAGCTCTTCATAGAAAGCTATTCCTCTGGAGACAAGTATTTTATGGCATTGTTGATCTTCCAGATAAAAGACTTCGGTATAAGAATTATCTGAGAGGAAACGGATTATGTTTTTTAATTTGACAAAAACCAGACTGCCCTGATCGTACAACGCAATTCCCTTTTCTTCGTTATCTGTTTTGAAATTCTCAAGCAAGTTTCCTAGTTTTTTCCCACCTAATTTATGCCGATAACGAGCCATTGCCTGTTTTATATCATCTTCATTTACGGGTTTTACAATATAATCGAGTGCGGCCATTTTTATTGCCTTTATGGCGTATTCCTGATAAGCTGTGGTAAAAATGACTTCAAAATCCCTCCTTTTCAACATTTCAAGTAAATCAAATCCGGAATAGGGCCCCAATTCAATATCCAAAAAAAGCAGGTCGGGATTTAGTGTCTCAATCTTTTGGACAGCCTCGGGCACGCTGGCACAAACTGCCTGAATATCAATGTTTCTGAAATGTTCACTGAGGATCTTCACCAATGATTGGCTATGCATCAGATCATCCTCTATAATAATTGTTTTTATCATGCTGCTAATACATTAGGCAGTAACAACAAGACAATGGTGCCGGAAGACGTATTGTCGCTACTTGTTATGTTCCGGATAGAATAGGAAGATTCCGAGCGGGTCATTTCATTTATCAGTCTTAACCTCTCTTCTGTCAACTTCAGCCCCAGTGATTCTTTCTTGAAACCCGACAGATGTTCTTCCGGTTTTTTTTCAGAAAGACCTACCCCGTTGTCGACAATCTCGCACAACAGTTTTCCGGAATCCATCCCAATATGTATCCGGATTTCATAGGAATCTTTCTGCTTAATAAAACCATGTTTTATTGAATTTTCAACAAACGGTTGCATGATGAGTGGAGGGACCATGGTAATCTGATGATTGACAGAAGGATCAATATCTATCTTATAGCTAAATTTATTAAAATGTCGCATTTGCTCCAGATCCATATAGTTCCTCAGGATATCCAGTTCCCTTTCCAGGGGAATTTCTTTCTTTGACATGCTCTCAAGTATCATACGTGTCAGATCGGAGAATTTTCTCAAACAGGCTATGGATTCTTTGATATTCGATTCTCCGAGAAAATATTCTACTGTATGCACGCAATTGAAAATAAAGTGAGGATTTAATTGAACGTTAATAGCTTTCATGTTGTTTTCAATAAGCTGCCGGTTCAACTCCGCTGCCGTCTGCTTTAAAAGCGCCTCTTCCTTTTTCTTTTTATTCCTAAAACCCAGGAAAACAAAATACGACGAGATAACCACCGCAAGAATACTAATAGCAAACACACCAGAAATCAGACGCTTGACCTTCTTTTCCTGCTCAAGAGCCTGATTATGTAATTTCTCGTTAAGAGTGAAAAGCTCAATCTCATGTCTCTGGCTTTCCCTTTCGGCGTTGGCCAGTTCCAGGCTTTGCTGATAATTCTCATTTTCAGCAGTAGACTGCAACAGCTTCAAATTGGTAATCTCGTTCAACCGGTTTAATGATTCCAGGTTATTTTGCTTTTTCTCATTTTCGAGGTTAAGTAGTGCGATTTCTTTTTCCTTCTTTTCCGAATCGTATTTTGTCTGAAGTTCAGTTACAGCTCTGATAGTTTGTTCGCTGACCACAGAATCCCTGTAAGCACCATAAACATACAGGTACTTGTATACGCTGTCCCGCTGATTGAGCTGATTATACAGGACCACATAATTGAAATACAGCTCGCACAAATGATTTATGTCATTTATTTCATGATAGATTTTTTCTGCTTGTCTTAAAGATTCAATAGCGGCCAGCGTGTCTCTTTTATCAGATAACACCGTCGCGATATTGTGTAACGAAGTGCTAATGAGCTCTTTATTGCCAGATACATAACCGTAGGCCAGAGATGCATTATAACATTCCAACGCACGGTCGTACTTCTGATTATCCCTGTATTTGTTTCCTAGATAATTATTTATAATGTGCAGAAAATAATCATTTCCAACCTGAATGAAAATAACGCGGGCCTCTTCCATAGAAGTGACGGCTTTTTCCTGTTCTCCGCTTTCATCGTAAGCCAGAGCCAATCTGTATAACGATACTCCTGTCGCGTTAAGGTCACCTGACCGGTAAAAAATTTCTTTTGCCTGTAGAGCAAATTGAATGGATTTGTCATATTGTTTCAAAGCCCTGTAAATACTTGACATATTAACAAAAGAGAATGCCAGCTGATCCTCTTTATGGTTTGCCTCAAAAATTTTATTGGCTTCCAGGTAATATCGGAGAGCCTCTTCAAGATCTCCTTTGTTCTTATAGATATTACCTATCCACACATAACCGTTGGCCAGAGGAACTAAATCCCCAATGTTTAAGTAGATTGCGTTTGATTTTCTGCGAAGATCCAGCGCCTTATCAAGCTCTCCCTTATGTACCAGGACAGTGCTGATATTATCCATAGATCCGGCAATACCTAATGTGTCCCGTATTTTGGCAGTCAGGTAAAACCGTTTTTCGAAACAATCCAGTGCTGCATCAAAATTACCCAGATTATAATATGCAGTACCCAGGCTGTTAAGACAAATACTGACCCCATTCTCATCCCCCGTTTTTTGAGAAAGATCCAGTCCCTGCGTGGCATATTCAACAGCCTGCGAAGGATTGGTGTTCTGATACAGCATGGACAACCTGTATAAAGCTTTTACTTTAATTGTATCTGACGGAGCATTCGTGATTAATAACTGTAAAGAATCAATACTCCGTTGCTGGGCAAAAAGGCCGGATGTCACTAAAGATAAAAAGCAGCAAATACAAATTGTGTAACAAAAAGATTTCCTCATTTTTGTAAATGCGTACAATTCCTTATAATAAACTAGGTTTCGGGGACAAAAATTCCTGAAAAAATACAGGAGAGAACTGACTACTAAGGTAGCTATAAATTACGTACAATATTCAAATTTCATTTAATATTATGACTACCCTGCTATTGCTTTTTCAATTAATTTTCAGCTCTCACGATCTGGAATGTTACCGGCTTTCAGACCGGGTGGTCTGGTATGTTTCGTATGCAGAAATGAAAGGATTCGGCCGGGTGGCCTCTAATGGGCTTATTTATTTGACACACCCGTCAACGATGCGCTCACAAAGGACCTCCTGGACTGGATAAGGGATTCGCTGCACGCAGAAGTCATCGGCTTTGTGCCTAACCACTGGCACGAAGACTGTATGGGCGGACCGGAATTGCTGCAGCACACCAGAGACCTCTGCCCTAAATAACCTGGCGATTCACCGTATTTTTTTGTAAATTTGGCACATGAGAACAGTATTGTTTGGCGGAAAACCCGTCGGCCTGTCAGGAACGGAGATCCGGACCGGCGTTATGGCGCCCGATTTTACCGTTGTGAACGGCGCCCTTAAGAATGTAAAACTTTCCGATTACGATGGCAAGATACGTGTGATTGCCGTCTATCCTTCTATCGACACCGGGGTCTGTCAGGCACAGAACCGGCGTTTTAATGCCGAGGCCTCGGGACTCACCAACACGGTTATCCTGTCTGTCTCGTGCGACCTGCCTTTTGCCCAGAAACGTTTCTGCGCCGCCGAAGGCCTCAACAACGTGATTACCCTTTCGGACCATCGGAGTGTGGAATTTGGAACCAGGTACGGATTCCTGATAGAAGAACTAAGGCTGCTGGCGCGTGGTACGGTAGTGATAGATGCCAAAGGCGTTGTACAATATGTTGAATATGTACCGGATGTGTCTATGGAACCCGATTACGAAGCAGCCCTCAAAGTAGTACGCAGTCTTATATAAGTGACTATGACCGGGCCGTTGCACCGCTTAGCTTCCGCTGGCTCAATTAAACATGGATATTTGCGCACCCTATTCCTGAAATATTTAATATTTTAAGGATTCAAATCCCAAATTATTGTATTTTTGGAGAAAAGAATTTGACATGATACCCAGACTACTCGAAAAGACAATCAAAGATAAGCTAAACAAAGGCAAGGCGATCCTATTAATGGGAGCACGTCAGGTTGGAAAAACCACACTTATCAAAGATTTATTTAAAGGTTCGGATGAAATAATCTGGCTCAATGGAGATGAATTTGATGTACAAAATCTTTTTGAAAACATATCGTCTACCCGTTTGAAATATATTTTCGGGAACAAGAAATATGTTGTTATTGATGAAGCTCAACAGATAAAAGATATTGGCTCAAAATTAAAGCTGATTACAGATGAATTACCGGAAATACAACTAATTGCAACCGGGAGTTCTTCTTTCGACCTGGCTAATCAGGTAAATGAGCCTCTTACCGGCCGAAAATGGGAATATAAAATGTATCCGGTTTCTTTTGCAGAAATGGTTATGCATCACGGATTACTAGAAGAAAAAAGGCTGATACCCCATCGCTTGGTGTATGGCTATTATCCAGATGTAGTAAACAACCCTGGTGATGAGAAAGAAATTTTGAAACAACTGTCCGATAGCTATTTGTATAAAGACATATTAATGTGGGAACATATAAAAAAGCCCGATAAATTACTTAAACTTTTACAAGCCATAGCCTTTCAGATAGGGAATCAGGTATCCTATTCCGAACTGGGGCAAATATGCGGTATAGATTCAAAAACAGTCGAGAAATACATTGTGTTATTGGAACAGTGTTTTGTTATTTTCAGATTAGGCTCGTTCAGCCGGAATTTGCGAAACGAATTGAAAAGCAGCAGGAAGATCTATTTTTACGATAATGGCATACGCAATGCTATTATTGCCGATTTTTCTTTAGCAGAAAATCGTCATGATATTGGTGCTCTGTGGGAAAATTACATCATTTCCGAAAGACATAAAAAAATAGACTATGACTTATTATGGCGACATAGTTGGTTTTGGCGGACCTCAGACCAAAAAGAAATTGACTATATAGAAGAAGGAGACGGACAAATACTTGCATACGAATTCAAATGGAATCCATCGGCCACATTAAAAATACCCAGGCAATTTTTAGTAAATTATCCGGGTAGCAGATTCTCAGTGATCTCTCCTGGTAATATGGAAGATTTTCTGTTGTAAATTACTATGTTTGCATTATGGAACTACTTGAAAATCTGCGGCAGGAGCTGAAAAACAACGTAGATGAAAAAACGCTGTCCACCGGTCAGCATTTTTTCAAAGAAGCGATACGCACATACGGCGTAAGCGTACCTGCTGTCAACAAAATAAGCAAAACCTTTTTCCGCTCGTTGGAAAAAAGCGGGAAGCCGGCCGTCTTTGCGCTGTGCGATACGCTCTGGGAGTCCGGGTATCTGGAAGAAGCCTTTGTAGCCTGCAACTGGTCCTATGCCGTTCATACCCAATACGAACCGGATGATTTTCACGTGTTTGAAAAATGGATTGCCCATTATGTAACCAATTGGGCTACGTGCGACACCCTGTGTAATCATACGGTCGGCACTTTTATGGAAATGTATCCCGGGTTCGTACAAGAACTTAAAACATTTGCCCTTTCGCCAAACCGCTGGATGCGCCGGGCCGCAGCCGTAACGCTTATTATTCCCGCCCGGAAAGGTTTGTTCCATGACGATATTTTTGATATTGCGTTGCTTCTGCTTGAAGACAAAGACGATCTGGTACAAAAAGGCTATGGCTGGCTGTTGAAAGCAGCAGCCGACGCCGACTGTCTATCTGTCTTTGAGTTCGTTCAAAGCCATAAAACGAAAATGCCCCGCACTGCTTTACGTTATGCTATTGAAAAAATGCCCGCTGAATTCAAAAAAGCCGCTATGGCTAAATAAAGAAAAATGAATTTTGACGTACATGTTTTCGGTGAAGGATTTCACCGGTTTGTCCAACAGGAAATGGACTGGTTTACCGTGCCGCTTAGCATTCTATTTCACGTACTAGCCTTTCTGGTTTTGATAATGGTTTTCATTTACGGGAACCGTGCAAGAAAGGTTTTTACTGTTTACTTTACCCTCAACTGGCTTTTTCTTTTTGCCTTTTGGGGTGTATACGGTATTATTTACTGGGCACGGATAGGCCCGGTTTATCTGGCTACTTTTATCATGACCCCTGTTCTGCTGGGCTTTATAGCGACAGCATGGATTAAAGAATGTTTCAATCCTTCCATCGATCTTGATTTCAGGAAAGTTCCCGTATGGAGATACTGGATCCTGCTTATTGTATTATGGGGTTTCTGGTATCCCACGTATATTTACGGCGAAGGCTTTATCTTCAGCGGACGGGATCTCTTGTTTTCCAATTTCGGACTGATGCCATGCCCCACTACAATGGTTGCCCTGGGGATTTTCGCTTTGAAATATCCTTCGGGGAACAGAAGATTGTTTAATCTGTTAACTGCTTTTGCACTTGTAATAGGACCTCCCACCGTAGCGGCCGGCTGGTTTCCGGATATTCCTCTGATAATGATAGGTCTTTACGGATTAATCATGATTCTTTTTTTAAGGCCCCGTTTAAAACATAAATGATAGTATGAAAAAAACAGTAATTCTCCTGCTGTTTCTGTTGCTGGGTGCAACTGAAGGCAACGCCTGCACCACATTTTGTATTAAAAGCCGGAATGACCTGGTTTTTGGCAGGAACTTTGACTTTCCCTCGGGTGTGGCCATGTAATAGTCAACAAGCGCAATATGGTTAAAACCGCTTTTGTTCGTCCGCCCGAGAAACCGCTGGAATGGGTGTCGGAATACGGGAGTATAACGTTCAATCAGATTGGGCGCGAATTTCCTTACGGCGGTATGAATGAAGCCGGCCTGGTTATTGAACAGATGTGGCTGGACGGGACCGTATATCCGGTCCCCGACCAGCGGTTCGGCCTTACGGAACTTCAATGGATCCAGTATCAACTGGATAACTCGGCCACTCTGGAAGAAGTGCTGGCCAGCGACTCCGTTGTGCGTCTTTCCACGCAATCTACCGCTCCGCTTCATTTCCTGGTCTGTGACAAATCCGGAAACATGGCAACCATAGAATTTATTAACGGACAAAGGACAGTACACACAGAAACCTCTATGCCGTACAGTGCTCTGTCCAACGATTCGTATGAAAAATCCCTGGCGTTTGTTAACGGAACTCTTTCGGGCGGCCAGGATGAGGCCACTCCTTACACTCGGTCATCCCTCAACCGCTTTGCCACAGCAGCCCGGATGGTGAATGAATACAACCAAGAACCTGTTATTGATTATTCATTTGCCATTCTCGACAGTGTAAGTCAGGGGACGCATACCCGCTGGAGTATTGTCTATGACATTGCACACATGGCCATCTATTATAAGACGCAGGCAAACCGTTCAGTCAGGAACGTTACCTTGTCACAATTCGATTTTTCCTGCCAGACACCCTGCCTGTATACCAATATCGACGCCAATATGACCGGTGGACTGCCTGCCTTTGAAACGTATTCTTCAGAAGCAAACCGGCAGTTGATTGACCTTGTTTTTAATCAGGTGGAGTTTCTAAAAAACATCCCGGTCGCCTATCGTGAAGGTCTTGTAAATTATCCGGAAACAACCCGTTGCAAAAAATAATAACGCTGTTATGAGTTTCGCTGAATTGATAAAACAACGCCAAAGTGCCCGAAGCTACCTGGCCCGGCCGGTAGAAAAGGAGAAAATCATCCGGTGCCTCGAGGCGGCCAGATTGTCCCCCTCGGCCAATAATTCGCAACCCTGGAAATTTATTGTCGTGGACGACCCCGGGCTCAGGGATCAGGTGGCCGGGTGCTCGGCCAGCCTGGGCATGAATAAGTTTACTTATCAGGCCCCCGTGTTGGTAGTGATTGTACTGGAGAAAGAGAACATCCTCTCCTCTGTAGGCGGAATGCTCAAAGATAAGGAATTCTGTCACTACGATACAGGCATTGCCGTGAATCAGTTTTGCCTCCAGGCGACAGAACTGGGATTGGGAACCTGTATCATAGGCTGGTTCGACGAAAAGCGGCTGAAGGAAATACTGGGTATTGATAAAAAAAGACGCGTACCGCTCATTGTCTCTTTAGGTTACTCTGAGGCTCCCGTCAGGGCAAAAAACCGCAAATCCCTGGAAGAGATAAGCAGTTGGAATAAATACAGGAAAGGGTTAGGCTAGTCGATATCTTTGATCATGCTGTCCAAAAGGTCCTCCACATGGTCCGCGCTTTCTTCCCAGGTGGCCCTCCATTCACCGTCAATTTCCTCTACGTCAGATTTATAGATGGTATCGCCGCCGCGTGTTTCTACAACATAGTAATGTGAAAGTTCGTCGCCGTCGTAATCCACCACATAATACAGAATAATCTCGGCTTCGTATTCGGTATCTACCAGCTTCCAGAATTTTGAATGGTCCTCAACCAGTAACTTTCTGGTATTAATGCAACCCATAATACTCCAGCGGTCATCTCCGTAAACAAGCGGGACATATACCCGGGCGCCTTTTCCCAACAGTTTCTCGGGATCGCGGCGGGAGACCCGTTCCAGATACTCGTCATTAACGTCGTTCTCTTTTTTGTTGTATTTATAATAAGCAACCTTTCCGTCGTACTCAACGAATTCCACTTCATTAACAGGAACCGTTTTAGTCACACCGTATGAATTTTTGTATTCGACAGCGGAGGAGGTTACATTCATTACGGTAACATATTCACCTCTTTTCCCGAGGGTTTTAATGTAGTCAAAATTTGTCTGAGCAGCCAGCCCAACAGGAATGGCGCATAAAATGGAGACAATCATTAATTTTCTCATAATGCTTTCATTAGGTTGGTTAAATCTGAGGTAAATATACTATTTTTATTCCGGATTTAATCCATATCCCCGGCTGAATTATACCTCCGTAATCTGCATAAGATGTATTAAAAAGATTATTGATATCACAGAAAATGGTAACGCCTCCTTTTTGCCATTGCACGCGCAGGTCGGTAAGAAAAAACGGACGGTAATTCTCGGGCAAATTGGACGCATTGGTAAAATTCCCGGCCCTGTCTGAGATACTGAGCCTCCAGGAGGCACTGAATTCTTTGTAAATTATATGATCTATATTCAGCGTAAGTTTGTGTTTAAGATAATCCAGGGCATATTTTGAATCGTATTCTTCCGATGTCTTATCCTGCGTTAGAAAAGAATAGGCAAGTTTAATCCGTTGCAGCATGGTCTGCGACAGGTATTCCAGGAACATTTCCGTTCCCAGCGCATTGATCCGGGCATGATTTACCGCCGTAAACCGAACGTCGGAACTGCTGTATTTCACCCAGTCAATAATGTCACGTCCCATACGATAATAGCCCAACACACCGGCATTCCATCTGTGATGGCGGTATTTCACCCCGGCTTCGTAAGTTATGGCTTTTTCCGGTTTGAGATTGGGATTCCCTTCCTGAGTGGTATTATTCAGATACAGATCCGTAAATGTTGGCAGGCGCAGAGACTGGTTGACAGAAGCATACAGACTCCAATAACTGTTAAAAGCATAACCCAGATCGGCCCCGAAATAAAAATTCGAACCGAAGTGGTCGCAATAATTACCCAGAACACCCACCGAAGCTGAAAATTTATTGAAATACAGGGCATGGCTTACGAAGCCGTTCACATTTTGCCTTCGCTTGTCCCGGGTAAAAAAGATACTGTCGGGTTCGAACGGCACCGGAACGCCGTCTGCCATGACTTCACCCAATGCATTACTGAAAATATGCTCGTTCCGGTAATCCACACCCATCGTGGTTTTACCCAAAAAAGACACCAGCGAAGCCGTTTGGGAAACTCCGGCCACCCGGGTCAGGTGGTAATTGTGCGTATAACCCGGATAGGCCTCCCGGTAATCGCGGAATAACTCAAAACGGTCGTGATGCTTGCGCCAGTATACTTTGGTTTCAACGCTCAAACGCTTTATGGTTGTAGAGAACGACGCCGATCCGAAAAAAGTTTTGGTGGCTTCGTATTCGTTGACATACAAAGGATTGAGCGAATAAAACCCGTAGGCGCCGTAGTCTTTGTCCTGGAACCCGCCCTGCAAATTAATCCGGCCCGATTGCCCGGTGCGTATTTTTACCTGACCGAAAACATTGGTGATCCCAAAATCGGTGTCTTCCATATAGCCTTCCGAGCGGCTGTGAGAGGCCGAGGCAAAGGCAGTTACAGGCCCCGAGACCAGTGTGCCGCCGGCTTCCTGTGAAAGAAATCCGTATGAACCGCCGGAAATCCCCACCCCGATGCGGCTTGTTTCGGACGAGCCTGTTATTATGTTTACCGCCCCACTGAACGCATTGGGACCGAGTTCACGTGAGCCGGGGCCCTGCAGCACTTCAATCCGGTCTATGGATGACAGATCCACGGGAATATCGAGCGCGTAATGGCCGGTTTGCGGGTCCGATATATTTATCCCGTTCAGCAGCACGAGCATTTGGTCAAATGTACCGCCCCGCATGTTTATATCGGCCTGTACCCCATTGGCGCCCCGTTGACGAATATCCACACCGGGTATATAACGCAACAGATCGGACAGTGTTTTTACAGGTGCGTTTTGTATTTCTTCTTTCGTCACCACGGTAACCACCCTGGCAAGGGCAGAATATACTTCCTGGCGCCGGGCAACGATCTCAACCTGGGAAAGATTAATCTGCTGTGTGGTATCGGACTGGGCACGGGCATAAACGATACTTTTTCCCGGGATAAAAAACAGCAATACGGCCCAGGCCGTGACCAGAAACCTATTCAGCACTTTAATCTTCATAACATCGTCTTCTTACTTCATTGAGCCGACAAAGATACGTGTTTCAACAGAATTCGTATTTTTGTTTATGAAAACGACACAACCCGCGCTGCTGGCGCAAAAACTGGAAATTACCGAACATTATATTTACCTGAAATTGGCGGAACGCGCGAAAGACCCGGGGAATGCGGGTCTTTTGCGGCAGATTGCCGCCCAGGAACTTGAGCACGCCCGATTCTGGGAAACCAAAACGGGCATAAGGACCAAACCCGACCGTTGGCGTATCCGCAAAACCACCTTCCTGGCACGTCTGCTGGGCCTGACGTTTGTGCTCAAACAAATGGAAAAGCGCGAAGGCACCGGCTCGGCCCGTTACGAATCCCTTCACGAAATGTTCCCTGAGGCACGCCAGCTGGCTGTGGAAGAAAAAGCTCATGAACAAGAGATTCTGGGAATGCTGAATGAAGAAAAACTGCAATACGTGGGTTCCATTGTGCTGGGTCTGAACGATGCTCTGGTGGAACTGACGGGCGCTTTGGCGGGATTCACGCTCACCCTGGGCGATACCCGTATTATCAGTGTGGCCGGTCTGGTGACGGGAATCTCGGCGGCCTTTTCCATGGCCGCTTCTGATTATTTATCGTCCCGAGCGGAAGGCAATACCGCGGCAAAAAAATCTGCCCTGTATACGGGTATCTCCTATTTCTTCACGGTCATACTTTTAATCTTACCGTTCCTGCTCATACCGGGCAAATTCGCGGCACTGGGCCTGACACTGCTCATTGCCATCCTTATTATCTTCTGCTTTAATTATTACCTGGCCACGGCCAAAGACCTGAACTTCAAATCGCGGTTCCTGGAAATGGCCGGCATCAGCCTGGGCGTCGCCGCCTTCTCCTTCCTTGTGGGCTACCTGCTCAATTTGGTCCTGCCGGGGGCATAAATGACAACATATGGGTTATTCAAAGATGAAAGAAGAGAATTATAGACACCAAATAATTTCTAACTCTCATGTAGAAAAGAATCACACGGGAAACATCTAGAAATCCGCTGAAAATTGCGGAAGAAAAGGTTATAGGCAGTTTTTTGCCATTCCATATATACCTATTTGTCTATTGAATATGCGCCACAGATTCAAATCAAGTGAAAATAACTTCTGTTTGCATCTGTGGAAAAATAAAAGTTTGAA
>Ga0116172_10002671_pt1 | contig 15313 bp, 12 predicted proteins | sample AD_UKC083_MetaG_FD_89799 | JGI IMG/M metagenome (GOLD analysis project Ga0116172, IMG submission 89799) | Active sludge microbial communities of municipal wastewater-treating anaerobic digesters from USA - AD_UKC083_MetaG | ecosystem: Engineered > Bioreactor > Anaerobic > Digestate | place: USA...
ACTAATTGGTGTAAAACGAACATTTAGATTGAGTTCAGAACACTTAAATAATACTTCTTTCAGAATATTGGCAGCGTCAAAACTATTGCTCGTTTTAAATAGTATACCTAAGGATAAGGTATGATGTATATCAGCTTGGCCAATATCTAAGATAGTAGCATTGTATTTGCCTAAAATCCCCGCTACAGCAGAGGTAACACCAGGCTGATCGTCGCCTGAAATGTTTATTAAAATAATTTCACTGTTTCCCATACGATTTCTATTGATAGAATTTCTTCTGCAAAAGTATACATATCATTTCATTTGTAAAATATTCTGAATATAAATAATACCGAATAAGTAATTTCAACTAAAATTAATGTGTTTTTGAACGCTCTTCGGATGTGTATTGTAGTAATTCTGTAAAAAAGAGCTGAAATTGCCTATGTAAGATATCTTTATTTTCTATTAATACATGAATGCTTTTATCAGCATTAATTGCTTTTATTTTATAGGTAGACATAATTTGAAGTGAGCTATGTAAACCTTTGATAGATTTGTATTGATATAATCGGTTTGTAATCATAAAATGATATATGAATTTTTTAATAGGTGTAGGTAAAATGGAGTAGTGTTGAATAAGATTTCCATAGAATTGCCACGAAAATATCCATAAATTTTTATTTGGAGAATAGCTTCGAAAAGAGTTTGCTAAAAAATAATCAAAATACATATCCAACAGAATGGGTGAATAACGACCAAAACTTGGGGTTAACATGGTACATAATTCCAGTACTATTGGATGATTGTCTGTAAAAGTATCTATTTTACGATGTAAGCTAATGCCTTCTTGAATATCCGCAGGATAGGAATAAAGTTGGTTTCCTTTCACAAAATCAGCAATAAAATTGCCTATTTGAAGAGATTGGTTGTTTCCAGACAAAAAAATATGGGCTAAATAGTTCATGTCTTTTATTTTTGATAGTATATAGTATGTGTATGAACAACAAAATTACGCAAATAATCCTAACATAACATCTACTGTTAGGATTATCGTTATTTTTTGATGAATTAATAACTTAATTTATAAATATATGTTTACTTTTGTAAATAGAGTATCATTTGTAGTGTTTATTAGATAATTTACAAACAATTCGTTGCCGATATGGATATCCAATTTTTTTTAGGTCTGGTTCATAATATTGCCGTCATGTTGTTATTTGCGTGGGGTTATGATAGATTATGGGTTAGATTTCAGTTACATACGAGTGTATTGGCAAGAGTTTTGGCGGGTTTAATAATGGGAGGAATTGAAGCCACAATTGAGATTAGAAAGTTAGATATGAAGTTTGGGAAACATACGCCTATCATAGCTCTTACAGCTAATTCAATAACAGAAGAACGCGAAAAATGTTTGAACGTTGGTATGGACGAATTTTTATCTAAACCAATTGCTACACACAAATTAGCAGAATTTCTAAATTATTTTTTAAGTTGACATACATTGGTTTGAGTTATTATCATTTAGGAAAATTATGGAACATAAAGCCATTAAGGGGCACATCGCATTATTTGCAGCAAATATTTTATTTGGATTAAATAACCCAATTTCTCGTTCGTTAATTCCAGAAACAATAAGTCCGTATTTTCTTACTTTTTGCCGATTAGTTGGAGGGATGCTTTTGTTTTGGTTCTTTTCTTTGTTTTTACCTAAAGAAAAAGTGCCAATTAAAGATGTTATTTTACTCTTTTTTGCCGCCATATTTGCGTTATCAGCCAATCAATTGCCTTTTATAGTGGGTTTATCAATGACATCGTCTATTGATGCAGCCATAGTAATAACCTTGCTACCAGTAATGAGTATGGTGTTTGCCTTTTTTATTCTAAGGGAACCCATAAGCTCAAAAAAAGTAGTAGGTGTTTGTATTGGTGCACTAGGAGCAGTAGTGTTAATTTATAGTTCTTATCACATTGCTACTGGTACGCGCAATATGTGGGGTAATAGTATTGTATTTAGTGCTGTTATTGCATTTTCATTATACTTAACGCTGTTTAAAGACCTGATTTCTCGTTATTCTCCAGTTACAGTAATGAAATGGATGTTTTTATTTGCAAGCATTCAATGTTATCCTTTTTTTCATGCAGAGCTTATGCAAGTGTCTATCCAAAGTTTTGATATGTATACTTTGATTCGCATTGCTTATGTAGTAATTATTGCTACTTTCATTACCTATATTTTGTTGGCTATAGGTCAAAAAGTATTGCGTCCTACTACTTTAAGTATGTATAACTACCTACAACCCATAGTGGCATCGTTGGCGGCAGTTGCTATGGGTATTGATAGTTTAGGAATACATCAATTAATCGCTGCTTTGTGTGTGTTTCTAGGAGTATATCTAGTTACACAAAGTAAATCAAGGGTGCAAATTGAGGCACAGGAGAACAATCACCAAGACAAATAACTGATTATTTCTTCAAAAATTTGCCAGAAAAATTATTTTCTCCATCTACTAATTGATATAGGTAAACACCTTGTGATAAACAATTGATATTCAAAGGAAAATCTTTTGTATTGATAGATTTAATTAGTTCTCCATTCATATTCCATATGTAAATAGTAGCACTATCAGATACGTTGTGGTTAAGTGCTAATGTTTTTGTAGTATTGTTTATGTACAAAACGGTGTTAGTAATTGAACTTACAAAAGGAATGTTTGTATGGAGTATGGTATAAAAATAAAGAGCATCATTTGTATTTGCTACCCAATTTCCCTCTGCATAATCAAAACCTCTTTTTTCAGAAATCATATATTTATATTCAGTAGGGTAATCTGAAGGAGACAAAATAATACTTGATGGGTATGATGTATTGTAGAGAAATTCAGTTTTCCAGCTATACTCCCATCCTAAAGTACTAGTATTCCAAGTAGCATTTTCTTCCTTATTGATATTGCCAAAATCATCATACGTCCATTCTGTTTTAAAACTCACACCACTTCCTAGGCTTTCAATTTCTTTGTATGATTCGCGTATTAACTCGTTTTTGGTGTTGTACGCATACGTTGTTTCAGCCGATTTCTCCCAACTATCTCCATTCCAATAATATTTAGTTGATTTTTCTACTAAATCTGTTTCCGTATTGTAGCTATTTTCATTTTTGTCAAAAGGTATCCATTTTGAAGTGCTGGTATCGTAATTAGAGCGGATAGTTGATATCACTTTATTATCCGAGGTATACGATTTTTCTGTTTTACTAGATAATCTCCAACCAGTGCCTTGGCTGTTAGGAAGGGAAAAAATTTCTGATAATTCATTTCCAGTATTGTCGTAAGTATATTCTTTTTTGAAATTAGTGTTCCACTTGTTCGATTCCCAAAGGTATTCTGATTCCGATAAAATTTGATTGTTTGCATTGTAGGAAAATTCTTGTTTTGAGCTATTTATCCATTGATTGTTAGACCAAACAGAAGCTATAGATTGGAAAATAGTACCAGCTTCAGTATAGCTATAACTTCTTTTCGATTGAATTTGATAGTTCTGCGAACCAAGATTCCATGTCGAATAAAATGAGAGTACTAATCTATTTGTATTGTCGTATTCATAGCTTGTTTTAGTTGGATAATCCCATTTGTTTTGATGTTCCACCCATCCTTGTAGTAGCATGTATTCTATTCTGCCATCAGTGTCATATACATACGTGGTTTTTTGTGATTTAACATAAATCACACTATCCAATTTTGCTTGAAAAGACGCTGCTTGTGCAGATAAGTTTTTCAATAAGCCAAGAATAAGTATAAAAACGAAGTATTTATGCATAAAACAATTTTTTTAAACGATAATTAAGGAGCTAAACGTTCAATAGTCCAATCAGATTCATTTAACTTGTATACAAAACGATCATGTAAACGATTAGGTCTGCCTTGCCAAAATTCAAAACGAGATGGCTTAATACTATATCCACCCCAATGAGGTGGTCGAGGAATATCGTGTTTAAATTTATCTTTAAAATATAAAAATTGTTCTTCTAAAAATGTAGAAGAAGGAATCGGTTTACTTTGTGCTGATGCCCATGTACCCAATTTATGCTCTATTGGACGAGACAAGAAATAAGCATCTGATTCAATTTCTGCAATTTTTTCCACAATTCCCTCTATACGTACTTGACGTTCAAGGTGTTGCCAGAAAAATAAAATAGAAACAGCATGATTGCTTTTCATTTGAATAGCTTTGTCGCTTTCATAATTAGAAAAAAACACAAATCCTGACTCTGAAAAGTCTTTCAAAAGCACCATACGTGAATGAGGAAAACCTTGTGCATCAACAGTAGATAAAACCATGGCAGAAGGTTCTAATTCAGCACTGTTAATAGCTTCTTTCATCCAAATTGAAAACTGTTCCAAAGGATTATCTTTTAATTGATTTTCATTTATATACGAAAATTCATAATTTTTGCGTAAGTCCTGTAGGTTATCCATATATGAGTGTTTTTTAGTTACTTCTATCTTCAAAGGTTTCTGTTTTCTTAATTTTTCTTCTACGAATAATTAAGAAAACTATAATAACGAATATAATTACAGCTGATAATGCCTGTAACCCTAATACTACATACATCATATTATTTTAGTTTAACAGCCGTTCCATAAGCTAGTATCTCTGATGCTCCCTGCATTACCATGGATGTGGTAATAAGAATACCAACAATTGCATCGGCTCCCATTTTTTTTGCATCATCTATCATGCGTTGCATAGCTTGTTCTCGTGATTGTGCTTGAAGCTTTGTATACTCTTCAATTTCACCACCAACTATATTTTTTAAACTTGCCATAATATCGTTACCAATGTTTCGTGTACGAACAGTACTACCTCTAGCCACACCTAAAATACTCTCTATTTCACGGTTTGGAATTGTGTGTGTTGTTGTTAAAATCATAGCTTTCAAATTATATTAATTGAGTTATTTCCGATAGTTTCTTCTTTCGCTTCTTCTTTTGTTATTTCAGATGTTTCTGTTAATGTTTCTTTGTTGATGACAAATCGTTTATAATAGGAAATTAATAACGTTGTCATAGGCAATGCTAAAATCATACCTACAATGCCAAGCAATGCACCCCAAATAGAAAGAGAAAGTAAAATAATGGCAGGGTTTAAACCTGTTACTTTGCCCATGATTTTTGGCACCAAAACCAAATCTTGTAAGCCTTGTACTATTGCAAAAACAATTAACAAACCTAACAAACAAGCACCAAAACTTTGATTGGTTTCAATGGATTGTAAAAATACCAAAAATAAGGCGGGTACAACAGCAATAATTTGTAAATAAGGAACCAAATTTAATATGCCAACAAAAATTCCGAACAGTATAGCCAAAGGTAAACCAATAATACTGAAGCCTATTGTAAAAAGAGTCCCAACAGTTAATGCAATTAAAAATTGACCTCTAAAATAGCGATTCATGCCTTTTTCAATATCAGATATAATTTCGGTTGTAATACCACGATATTTAGTTGGTACAATTTGAATCCATTGTGTTGTAATTTTTTCGTAATCTTTTAATATAAACACAATGTAAAGCAATACGATAAAAATAACAGAAAAGCCTAAAATAAAACTAAATGAGTTGTTAATAAATAGCCAAAGCCTAGGAGTTGAGTTTTTTATAACAGACATCAAACTCTCATTATCTAAAATAGATTGAATGTTTAATTGACTTAAGAACATTCTAATTTCTTTTTGCCAAGTTTCGGGCAAAACGGTATCCATATTAATGCCTTGCACATATAAAGATATGGTGTTGGATATTGCTTGTATTTCATTGCTAGCAATGGGGATTATGATCCATAAAACACCAATTATCGCTCCAAAGAAGAGTGTCAATGTACTGATAACGGCTAATATTCTGAACTTAAATTTCAAAGTATATTGAAAAAAATGAACGACTGGCTGCAGTAAATAGGCAATTAGCAATGCTATTAAAAAGGGAAGAAGTACTGCACTCAATTTCTTGATTAGAAAGAATAATGCAAGCAAAATAACCAATGTTATTACAATTCGAATAACACGATCGAATGTATAGGGCTTTTCTAAAGGGGTATTCATTGGGTTATAGTATTGCTATCCATTACAAGTTAGTATTATTCTGACCACAAACATACAAATAATAAAACATATATTCATACAAAACGCCCAAAAATATCAATACTATACAAGTGATTGTAAGCGTAGCGTAACAGCATTTTTATGTGCTGTTAACAATTCATTTTCAGCCATTACTTCAATAGTGCCTCCTATGGCTTGTATGCCTTCTTTTGTTAATTCTTGATACGTAATTTTTTTCTTAAAACTATCTAGATTTACACCACTATATGCCTTTGCGTATCCATTAGTAGGTAAGGTGTGGTTTGTACCTGAAGCATAATCGCCAGCACTTTCAGGTGTTAAGTAACCCAAAAATATTGAACCTGCATTGGTGATTCTATTGGCTATATCTGTGTAATTTTTTGTAGAGATAATTAAATGTTCAGGAGCGTACTCGTTTGTCCATTCAATGATATCCTCCATTGTATGTAGCAAAATTATTTTGCTATTATTCAATGCTTTAACGGCAATTTCAGCACGCGACAAAAGAGGAAGCTGTTGCTGTATTTCTTGTTGCACAGCAGTTGCTAATTCATTGCTAGTTGTTAGCAAAATAGCGGAACTGTCTGCCCCATGCTCAGCTTGCGAAAGCAAATCTGCAGCAACAAACGCAGGGTTAGCTGTTTCGTCAGCAATTACTTCTACTTCCGATGGACCAGCCGGCATATCAATAGCAACATCTTTTAAACTTACAAGTTGCTTAGCGGCTGTTACATATTGATTTCCTGGACCAAAAATTTTGTATACTTTTGGTACGGTTTCAGTGCCATATGCCATTGCTGCAATAGCTTGCACTCCACCAATTTTATATACCTTACTTACTCCCGAAATATGTGCTGCAAATAAAATGGCTGGGTGTATATCTCCATTGCTATTTGGTGGTGAACAAAGAATAATTTCTTTGCAACCAGCAATTTGAGCTGGAATTGCTAACATCAGTACCGTAGAAAATAGGGGAGCAGTACCTCCAGGAATATATAATCCAACTTTTTCGATTGGTAGATTTTTTTGCCAACAATGTATACCAGGCATAGTTTCAATTGTAACATCGCTATACACTTGGGCTGCATGAAAGTTTGCAATATTTTTTTTTGCTATTAAAATAGCATCTTTTAATTCTTTGCTGATTTTTGTTTCTGCACTTGCTAGCTCGTTATCGCTTACTTGCAATACATCCAAATGAATTTTGTCAAATTTTTCTTCGTACTCGATAACAGCCTTATCTCCACGTTTTTGTACGTCGACTAAAATATGGTTAACGGTATCAAATAAATTTGTTGTGTCAAAGGTTGGACGTGCAAGTAAACTTGCCCTCTCCTTTTTTTCTGGATATTGAATATAGTACATAAACAAAAATTTTGTAAATTATTACAGAATCATTTTTTCAATTGGAACAACCAATATTCCTTCTGCTCCTAATGCTTTCAGTTGGTTGATTATGTCCCAAAATGTTTTTTCCTCAATTACCGAATGTAGTGATGACCATCCTTCTTCTGCCAATGGCGTAACAGTAGGTGATTTCATACCAGGCAAAAGCTTGCATACGGCATCTATTTTGTCATTAGAAATATTTAGAATAATGTATTTTTTTCCTTCAGCATTTTTATACGCATTAAAACGGAATAATAATTCTTCTAAAATGGCTCTTTTTTCACTATTAAGTTGTTTGTTGGCAATAAGAATAGCTTCAGATTTCATAACCACTTCCACTTCTTTTAAGTTATTGCTCACCAATGTGCTACCAGAACTTACAATGTCAAAAATGCCATCAGCCAAGCCAATGCCAGGAGCAATTTCTACTGAACCAGTAATTACATGTATTTCGGCTTGTATGTTGTGTTTTTTAAGAAAATTCTCTAAAATGACAGGATACGAAGTGGCAATTTTCTTGCCTTCAAACCAATGAACTCCTTGATAATCTATTGACTTAGGTATAGCTAATGATAAACGACATTTGCTAAAATCCAAACGTTTTACAATTTCAGCATCTTCTTGTTTTTCGGCATACTCGTTTTCTCCTACTACTCCAACATCTGCTATACCGCTGGCAACTGCTTGTGGAATATCATCATCACGTAAAAACAAGACTTCTATAGGGAAGTTTTTTGCGGGGATTAATAACGTTCTTTTTCCTGATTCAATTTTAATACTTGATTCTGATAACATCAACATCGTTTCTTCGTATAAACGACCTTTGGCTTGTACTGCAATTCGTAACATATATTTCTTATTTGGTTTAGTAATAAAAAAAGCTTACCAAAGTGGCAAGCCTACTGTTATAAGTTTTCTATAACCCAAACACCCTTCGGCTTACCACTATTAGTGTAAGTGAAAATGATGTGTAATATGGGTATAGCTATTTCTCATAATTATGGTGCGAAGATAACGTAAATTTTTTATATACCCAAATTTTAGGTTAATATTCAATAGCTAAGTTTTTTTATGTTTTATTTTATGCTGAGTATCGGTAATAATTTGTTACTTTGTAGTCATTCTATCAAAAAATATATACTATTGCGTATGAAAAAAATAGGGATATTCATAACATTACTCCTTTCCCTTACATTTGTGTCATTTCTGTTAGCCAAACAACAATCTGTTGCTATGTCGTATCCTACTTATTGGCAACAAGTGGACTCTTTGCAAACACATGGTATGCCTAAATCTGCCAACGAGATAGTACAAAAAATCAAACAAAAAGCACTATCTGAGCATGCCCACGAAGAAATTATACGTTGTTTGATATATGATTTAAAAACGAATGTAGAGATTGATCATGATAGTTTTTTTGATCAAGTTGCAGAAATAGAGAGATATGCCAGTTCCTCTAAGGATGTTATTTCACAATCAGTACTGTATGCCATGTTGGCACAAGTATATGATTCATATTTCAACGCAAACTCGTATATCATTCAGCAGCGAACGCCTATATGGGATATAGTACCAGAAAATAAGAAAGAGTGGGCTAGTAATCATTTTTTATACAGGATATTCCATTATGCTTCACTTTCTATTCAACATGAAGCAGCCTTACAAAAAACACTTGTTACCAATTATCCTACCATTTTAGTGCAAGCTACTGATAGTTATTTACGACCTACGGTATATGATGTGTTGGCACATAATTACATACAATTATATGTACAGAATAAACATCAGATTGAACGTTTGGTAACACAAGAGAAATCAACTGAAATGTCTCTTATAACTCCTTACGATCATTTTATTGCTGAGGCAGATACAACTACTTCGCTATGGCAAGTAGTACCACGAGTAAAAAATGTATACCAAAAACTTCTTACATTTCATAAAGCGAGTGGTAATACTGATGCTTTGGTAAAAACAGACATTGATAGAATAGAAACCTTAATTGCGTTATCTATTCCTTCTGAAAAAGTATCTGAATCTTACCAACTTACATTAAATAGTATCATTGAAAAGTTTCAAAAATCTCCTATTGTGGTACATGCTATTGTTTTAAAAGCAAACTATTTGTTGAGTGAAAACAAAAGAAAAGAGGCATACGATTTGTGTAAGTTATACATCAACCGTTTTCCCGATTACTCTCGCATTGCAGTATTACACAATATAGTAGAACAAATTAAACAACCACAATTAGCAACATCAAGCCAATCTGTTGTGTATCCAGATTCATCGTTGAATTTGAAACTAAATTTTTCAAATATTGACTCATTAACCATTCGATTATATAAAATACGTAGTAATTCGTTGGAGTATCAAATTGTAAAAAATTATTATGGCAAAACCCGTCAAGCCATTGATAGAGAACTAGTGAATACTATACATGTAACCTTACCAGTATCAGAATTGTTTCTATCCAAAGATACAAGTATTCACATTAAAACCAAAGACTTGGGTTTATATGAATATGAAATAGTATCTCCAACCAATGCTTTTGATAGCATAAAAAATACTTTTTATGTAACGCGTTTGTTGCTGGTGCATAAGACTATCAATAAGACTATAGAGGGGTGGGTAGTAGATAGAATAACTGGTAAACCTATCAACAACGCAACTGTTACTGTTCATCAAGTTCGCTATCAACGGAACAATGTTGACGTAAAAAAAGTAGCATCAACCAATACGAATAAAAACGGATTAGCTACCTTTTCGTTACAGCATAACAATTCTTATTACCTAAGCGTATCGCAAGGAGAGGATACTAGCACGCCTATCGGTAATGTGCATGTGTACGGCAAACAAAAAGAGAATACCCCGCCAGATATGCAACAACATATTGCACTGTTTACAGATAGGGCATTGTATCGTCCAGCACAAAGTGTGTATGTAAAAGGGATTGCGTGGAATGTAAAAGAAGACTCTGTAATTTTAGAAAAAAACAAAAAAATACACATTAGACTGCGTGATGCAAACTACCAAATTATTGCAGAAAAACAAGTGCAAACATCAAGTTACGGCTCTTTTAATACTGATTTTATATTACCAAAATCAGGGCTAACAGGGAGTTTTACACTCGAAACCGAAAATGGCTCTAGCTCATTTTTAGTAGAAGAATATAAAAAACCTACTTTTAAAGCTGAAATTAAGCGAATAGATAAAGAAGTATTGTTTAATAATCCTGTTCGCATAAATGGAAATGCTGAAACATATATGGGCTTTCCTTTACAGACTGCACATGGTAAATACCGCATTGTTCGACAACAATTTTCTTGGCGTAGGTATTTTCCTATCCACACAACAGAGAACGTGGCAGAAGGTGTTTTCAAAACAAATGATAAGGGCGAGTTTACATTCGATTTTATTCCGATAAAACCTGATACCGACCAGAGTGCTTATTATCATTATCTTGTATATGTTGATATTACCGACAAAGCTGGTGAAACACAACAAGTTTCTTCGAGTTTTTCAATCGGAGAAAGTGCCATATATATACAAACGAATATTCCTGCAATTATTCAAAAAGAAAAAATAACTCCAATAGCGGTAAATGTTACCAATGTAAATGGAGAAATGCTTCATCAAAGTGGCAAAATTGCAATTTATGCTTTAAAAGAAAGCTCAAATAATGATACTCCTGTTGATAGTCTACAACTGAGTAAGTGTGTATATGAAGGCTCTTTTGTGTCGGGAATACCACTTTCGTTAAATATAGTATCCAATTTACCTTCAGGTAGATACAAACTAATAAGCTCAACGAAAACGCAGAGCCTAACAGAAGTAGAAAACATACATTTCTTTACATTATTTTCGGTAAAAGATAAAAAACCTCCATTCAAAACATCAAACTGGATGTATGCTTTATCAGATACCTGCTCTGTGGGAGAAATGGCTTCAACCATCATTGGTTCTTCAGCTAATGTGTTGGTTATGTATGAATTAGTTGGAGAAGACGGACTCATCTGCCGTCAGTTTATTACTTTAAACAACGAAAGTAAACATATTCAATTTCCGTATACTAAAAATTGTGGCAATAGTGTAGAAATGCGTTTTACATCTGTTGTAAATAATACTTTGTATCAGCAAAGCAACCGAATAGTAAAACGGCAACCTTCAAAAAAAATATCTATTCAGTATATTACTTTTCGAGATAAATTACAACCAGGAAACGAAGAAGAGTGGCAAATACATGTAAAAGATGCAAATGGAGTTAATCAGCAAGCAGAGGTGCTTGTGTGTATGTACGATGCTTCGTTAGATGCTATTGTACCGCATCAGTGGCAATTTAATCCGTTTGTTTCACATCAGTGGTATGTTCCATCTTGGAATGCAACACCTTCTTTTTCTCGTTCAAATTATGCTACAGGTATTGTTCCTTTCAAGGATGAAAAAGGTTTTGAATTACCCAAAATTAATCTGTTTGACTTTCAATATCCTGGGTATTACCGTTATGCTATGCCGTATATGGCTGTTGGAGGCAATATGTTACGGAAATCATTAGAGGTAATAGATGATGCAATGGATGAAGTAGTAGAAGACAAAGTTCTTTCTACTGAAACAACTGCTTCTGCATCTTCGCAATCATCTCAAAAAATGCCTATTCGTAAAGAATTTGCAGAAACAGCGTTCTTTTATCCAGCCATAAAAACAGATAATGAAGGATTGGCAACGGTGCGTTTTACAGTTCCAGAGTCTTTAACAACATGGAAAATAATGACACTCGTTCATAATGCAGATGCGTATTATGGACAACAAACATCGTATGTGTATACCCAAAAAGCTATTTCTGTGAAACCAAATTTACCTCGTTTTGTTCAACAAAGTGATAGCATTGTGTTAACCGCTACTATCTACAATATGTTGGATTCACTAACTAAAACTACTGCTAAATGGGAAATAAGAGATGCACAAACGGACAGTATATTACTATCCAATGAAGAGAAAGTAACTCTGAATCCACATCAATCGGTTGTAATTAAATTACCACTATTCGTGCCAACTAATTCCTCTCTTTGGGTAGTAAAAGTGATGGTAGCAAATGACTCGTATAGCGATGGGGAACAACATTATTTACCCATCTTGTCGAGCAAAAAAATAGTTACAGAGAGTATGCCTTTTACTATGTACAAGGAAGGGGAATATACATTTGAATTTGATAAACTGAAAAACAATACATCTACAACATTATCACACAAACGTTATACGATTGAATTATCTCCCAACGTAGCATGGTATGCCTTACAGGCATTACCTGTAGTAGCTGAGCCAGAATACGATAATGCTATTTCTCTTATGTCAAGTTATTATGCTAATATTCTTGGTGAGTTTGTTGTAGCAAATACACCATTATTTAAACAATATATTCAGCTTTATGCCAATAAGGAAGAGTCGCCCTTAGTTAAAAATAAAGAACTGAAAAATTTGTTAAACTCAGAAGGTCCGTGGATACAAGATGCCCTGCAAGAAACGGAAGGGTTATCTAAGTTACAACTATATTTGGACGCAAATCAATTGCATCATAAACAACAAGAATTGTGGAAAAAATTGCAAGAATTACAGGCACCAACAGGGGGTTTTTCTTGGTTTGCTGGTATGCCTGAGAATGAAATGGTAACGTTGTTTATAGCAGAGAAAATAGCAAAATTAGTGTCGATACAAGCTTTAGACTCCACAATTTTTGGTACAGAGATGATGCAGCAAGCAGTAGCGTATATTGATTGTCAGATAATCAAGTCATACAATACTTACATAAAACATTCTACAAGCAAACCATTCGTTGTTGATGCATATACACTACAAGCATAGTATGTGAGGTCGCTTTTTTCAACTATTCCAAAGTCAGAAGAGCTGAATAAATCAATAATATACTTTAATGCAGTTTTAAAGCAAAATTGGACAGCCTATTCTTTGTATGGAAAATCGCAAGTTGCAAGAATCTTATTTAGAAATAATGAAAAGAAATTAGCACAAAGTATTGTTACTTCGTTACTCGAATTTGCGACTGAAAACAAGGATAAAGGAATATTCTGGGCAAATAATACTGCCGGCTATTCTTGGTATCAAATGCCCATTGTAACGCATGTTGCTATAATGGAAGCAATTGCCGAAATTAAACCTAACAAAGAAATAGAAGACAAACTTAAAATATGGTTACTTACCAATAAACAAACCAATGCATGGAATAATCCAATAGCTACAGTAGATGCTATTTATGCTTTAGTGTTTACTGGAAACTCAATGAGTATTGTTCAACCGTCTAGTATGATTGTAAAAGTTAATAATAATGTACTTTTTGAGAGCGGAGAAGAGTCTTCAATTGGATACCGTAAGCACACATTCTACAACTCTGAAATTTCCCCTTCATTATCAAAACTTACTGTTAACAAAAAAGGAAATAATGTATCGTGGGGAGCTATCTACTGGCAATACGAAGAGGAAGTATCTAAGATTACAAAACCTTCCATGCATGCACTCAATATTGATAAAAAAATGTTTGTTGAACAACAACGAGGATTAAAAACAATACTTGTTCCAATTGAAAATAAGCAATTGCAAGTAGGAGATAAAGTGATTGTTCGTTTAACAATATCTACAGACAGGGATATGGATTTTGTACATATAAAAGACCTACGAGCTAGTGGCTTGGAGCCAGTAGAGCAAGTATCTACATATCGTTACAGAGAGGGAATTGGTTATTATCAGAACCCAAAAGATACCCATACTAATTTCTTTTTCAGTCAATTCCCCAAGGGTACCTATGTAATTGAATATCCTTTGTGGGTTCGTTTTAATGGTGTATATAGCGGAGGGATAAGCACAATACAATGTTTGTATGCTCCTGAATTTCAGTCACATTCGTTTGTTCAACAACTATTTGTAAAATAATAAAATATGATTAGAAAAGAAGAAATATTTGAAGCAGGAAAATTTCATAAAACACATGGTGTTAAAGGTGAATTGTCGTGTTCATTTTCATTTCCAGTAGATAGTAGTAAACTATCGTTTATTGTGAGCAATATAGAGGGTATTTATGTGCCTTTTTTTATAGAAGATATGCGTGAGAAGACATCTACGTCCTTACTCTTGAAATTGAAAAATATCAATACGGATGAAGATGCAAAATTTTTATTAGATTCTCCCATTTATTTGCCCAATGAACTTAGAAAAACAGATGATGAGGAAGTAGATGTGGCATACTTTATACACTTTACTGTTGTTGATGCAAATTGTGGTAAAATTGGTGTAATTACTGCTATAGATGATTCTACCCCCAATACCTTATTTTGTGTTGATACGGAACAAGGCGAAACCTTATATATTCCTGTGGCAGAAGAGTTTTTCCTTTCAATAGATGAATCTACAAAAACAATCTATATGGATTTACCCACTGGATTGCTCACACTCAATATGTAAATAAATAATTAGTAAACTTAATTGAAAATAACAAAATAATCGGTATATTTGCACTCTTTTTAAAAAATGTGTAACTAAAATTAACGCAAGCATGAGTTTATTAAGTCAAAAGTTGGCAAAATACGATGCCCCTCAAAAAATACAGGAGGCAGGTGTTTATCCTTATTTTCGTCCTATCTCTTCTGACCAAGATACCGTTGTACAAATCAATGGTAAACCAGTTTTAATGTTCGGTTCTAATAGTTATTTAGGGCTAACTAATCATCCTGAAATTAAACAAGCCGCAATTAAAGCTGTAGAAAAATACGGTACAGGTTGTGCTGGTTCACGTTTTTTAAATGGAACATTGGATATTCATCTTGAATTA